>Ga0209367_1012125_pt1 | contig 11334 bp, 5 predicted proteins | sample WorMetLIZISLAND2_FD_187412 | JGI IMG/M metagenome (GOLD analysis project Ga0209367, IMG submission 187412) | Marine gutless worms symbiont microbial communities from Max Planck institute for Marine Microbiology, Germany - Olavius geniculatus... ... | reverse complement strand
ATGTGTCATTTTCGTTTTTGAACGACATTTGTGACTGTTTTCTTTTACCGCGTAGATTAGTAAGTAATGAGTGAACGAAATAATCTACATTCGATACCTGTGTTTGCGAGTCAAACAGCTGTAACTATTGACGCGTTCGGGAAGGTGCGTATGGTAATAAGGCGAGTGCTGAGTGCAGAGCAGCTCTGTGCCTAGGCATGGCACACAGCGTCATATTCAGTATCATTGCTATGCTATTGAACTGTCCGCCGTCATCGTCGGCTACTCTGTGCCCATTGTGCATAGAGCTGCTGTCAGTTTAAATTTGCAACTGGCAGCCACAAACTTTGCCCATAATCCAAAACAGTCCTATCTCTAACTCTGGTGCTAACTTTATTCCTGTCATCGTGGCCTCGAGGTTATAGGGCGTTGCATTCCAGACCGAGAGGTTTCCGGTTCAATTCCTAGCCGGTCCGCTACCAAGTAACAACTCAGGGCAATTTGCTTACACCTACGTGCCTGTGTAGATGCAAGTGCTCTAGTGGTTCATGTTGACTTGTAACTTTCTCACTGCCGGTCATTTGCATGTAACCTTGGGCAATTTGCTTACCTAATGTGTGCTTGGGTCAACTCAGCCTCCTACCTTCCATGTGATGGGAAATGAGTAGTAGCTAGGGGCTACAGGGTGAGGGCCTAGTGTAGCTGATTGGGGTGGTGGTATGTGTGCTTGCTGCAAACTGCAGGTCCAGTTGTTCGCTGATGAGGGCACCATGCAGTGGATGGCCGCATAGTGCACTGTAGTATTATTAGCTCATGCCAGTCAGCTAACACTGACTGAGACTATAAAAGCGCTTCTGGTCTTGAATCTGTCTCATTTGAGAAGCCCTATAGCAGGTACCAAACTTTACTGTTGTACCTTTACCTTTGCCTAACCCTAATTTTAAATCTAACCCCATTTTGTTTAACAAATCAACAGCTGTTTGCAGTGCATAAGCCGTTCGGCATTTAGTCACCAGGCCAACATTTTATGCCATTTGTAAACCAACAAGCAAAATCTTGCTTTTGTTGTATTTGAATTTAGGAGCCATATGTTTCCAATGTTTGATTGGCTTTGATAAAGATGTAATTCTGAATCACATCATTGGTGCTACAATGTCATTTGTGTTTCAGCGAAGAAAGTGGGCAAGGTTAGATCCATGGGAATGGGCATTCATTGTAGTGTCTATTCTCAACATCACTTTGTGCATTATTTTGTCCACATTACGACTGGTAAATGTCATTCAATATGATCCGAAGTCGCCTGACTTTGTCTTCACTATAGTGCTAATTGTCAGTTCAGGTATATTTTCCACTCTGTTTGCTTAGTAGGTAGGTGTAGTCAGAATGTATAGATTATTATTTAGTCAAAAAGGTCACCGATTCGTTTGACATAGAAAAACAGTTAACACTTAACTGAAGAAAAGCTCAACTAATTATGACAATTTATGCTTATCATTTTTAGTCACATGAATTGTCTCGTTTAGTTTTTTATGATTATGCTCTGCAGCCAGAAAAAAAACAACGCAAAATACTGTCATGCCACTTAATTTATTTATTTCTTTCTTCATTGATTAAGTGTGACATTGCAGTAAATACATTATCAGATAGGAATCATTAACACCTTTTATACTTTTCAAATAACAAGAAGCTGGCAAAGTTAGCAAGATATGCTAGCAGCTCTACTTAAGTAAAAAAAAAATATTCAATTGAACAATTCTGTGATTCTGCTATGCCGTAACTGCATGTTTTTAACCCACATGTGATTGCTATTTTTGTATTTTTTGCACATGTTTCTATCATTTCACTTTGTCATTTTGTATCATTTATGAGAAGTTGTATTAGTTTGTGGTGCTAAGTCATGTTGTGTTTTGAATGTTTGTGTGTTACAGTATTTTGTGGTGTTTATGTATTACACGGCCTGCTAAAAGAGCTTAAATATGAGGTCTACATGTTTGTTTGTGCTGCAGCATTCGTGCTGCTGTACTGCATTGTTGAATATATTGTCAATGTGTCACGACGAAGTGAAATAAAACTGGTAATGTTTCATGTTTTCTGTAATTCTGCATGCTTTTTTATCATTATTGTTGTAAGATAACATCAGTGCATGTTCTGATAAATGTCTGTAACTTAGGGTGGCCAAAAAAATGAACTTTGAAAAACATTTGCTCTCACAGTCCCTAAAATATGTTCCCTTTGGGGAGAAAATAAGCCATATTAATTTTCTCTGAAATATTTTAATATCTAGAGGTGGCCCAAGAGCTCTGAATATAGGTTATAGTGAACGTGAAGTAGTGAATTAGCAATTAACATCAGTGCTCCTGAAGCTGATGAACAGTTTTTTGGTGTTGGCATAGGCTATATTTATGGTTCTCTGATATCATTTGAGCTGTGCATATTCATTGTCAGCAGTGAATTGATGTTTCTGTATGGTATAATTGCTTTGCTAAACTAATGGTTATTCATTCATTCTGTAGTTTTACTGGTATTGACTTGATGCTTTCAGAATTGACTTTTAAGTTTAGTTTAAAGCTGAACTGTGTGCCATTGCTTACAGTAAACAAAGCGTGAACACTCAGCGTATCTTTTTCATCATTATGGTTTTGCAGTGTAAACTGGTGTCTGGCTCAGGGCTAAGGAAACAGGTCATCGCTGCTTTGTGGGACTCTGAAGGACTTTGCATTTTTTTCAATCAAATGATATTCTGTATTGCATAGTATTTTGTGCTTATTTTGTGAAGATGTTTAACTCCACATTTGGTCTGCGAATATTCACAGCATAACTGGTTGTGGAGTGAGGGAGGGATCAGCCGGTTGCAATGTTATTAGCAGGTGATTATTATCACTAAACGGCACACGCATACATTGCAGGTTCGTCTGATACTTTGCTGTTTATTGGGACCAGTCAACATCGGTCTCGCTCTGAAAGTTGCACATGAGTTTGGCTGGCTGGAATTCCGTATTCTTGGAGCTTCGCAACAAATGCAAAGTATTAGTTTATGTCGTATCACATCACTGTTACTTTTATTTTTTTCTGTCCATCTACCTGTCTCAGACTTTCAGTGTGAAATTCGGCTCTTGATAATTCAGCCACAAAACCATTTTTGCCATCTTCAGGTGTTAACTCATATGACCCTTGTGTAGCTTTGTAAACCTTGAAAGCATTTTTGCTATAATGACACATTGATATCACGGAATGCAGTATTGTGTGTTGTTTGATTAGCTAGTAAGCATGCTGTGCATTTCTTAGACCATGTTTGCTTTTTGGTGCAGGAATGTATCAGCAAGCTGTCTTTTTCAGCTCGTTGCTCAAGTTTGACCTCCAGGCTGCTGTGAGTTCAATATGTATAATTAGTACGCCCGGAAGCGATAGCTTACGGAGCGGACTTAAGTTTTACTCGTGATGTTTTTTTCTCCCTCGCGAGATCTCTGAGATGCGTGGGCTGACCGGCGTGAAATTTTGCACGATGGTCAGTACTAGGCCCTATTTTATAATGCCGGTCCAAAATTTTGGGGGACACACCCCAAAAAAATTTCAGGGGCCAAAAACATGCAAAATTTAGCCCGATTTCAGACGACTTTGAAGTTCGGCGGCGAATATCTCCGAAACGGATGAAGATTTTCAAAATCGGATTTTTATTCCATCTACCGTGATTCCTCCTGCGTTAGGCGAAACAAGTCCGGTGAAGTTTGGTCCAGTAACCTTGGAGATTTAGATTCTTAATAGTACCCACCGAAAGCGCATATTTCGGAAGACCATATTTCAGCCCCTAGGGGGTGCTGCACCCCCAAATTTTTACACGCGCTAGAGAATCACCAAGTCTTACTAGCACAACCCCACCGAGGATGGGGGCCCCCCTTACAACTTTTTTCAAAGGGGGGTCAAAAATTGGCTTAAAATGCAATAAATGAGCGCTTATAACTTCTGAGTTAGGGGGTGTAGCCCGACGAAACTTTGGCACTTGACGCGGCTCTAGGTTGGGGTGTTAACGCAAGTACAACTTTTGGGGGACCGCCCCCCCCCTTAAAATTTGGGAGGGCAAAAAACGTTCAAAAATCAGTGCGATTTACGACAACTTTCGATTTTGAACGCAAATATCTCTGGAACCGATGAAGATAGTGACAAAATCTAAACGGCGTTGACGAGTACGATCTTTTTGGCATAGTACAAAAAAATTTTGTGAAATTCCGTCTACTACGAACAAAGTTATAGGCGCTCATGTTGACCTACCCTAAGTCGACAATGCACGTTCGGCGTATGCCAATGCATTTGAGTTTGGGCCACGTGACTTTGATGCCGGGAAAATTTTACCCCCCCCTCTAATTTCCCCCAGTCGGACTTAGGGCGCCGGGTGGACTCACGTTGGGCTTTGCCCCAAATTTCTAGTTATTTTTATTTTGTGCAAACTGCTGTTTATTGTCTGTTCATTATGTTGCAACAGGCACCAATAATAGTTGGTCAAGAAAGTTGATTTCATGATACACATTCTAATCCTGCCGACCAGAGATGTGCAGATCCTGAAATTTTTGAGTTCGCGTCAGTCCACAGATTTTGACCAAGGATCCGCTGTCAGTCCACGTTTGCAACAAGAGAGAAATATTGGGTCCACATCCATCCGCATCCGCACTGAATAGGCCTGCCTCTGGTCATTAATACGTACCTAGGCCTAGGCCTAGGCCTATAGCAGATTACAATTTACCAGTACCAGTGCTACCGTGCTACGCACGTCTCAACACACACCACTTCTATCTGTTTTTAAATTTTATTAGGATTTTAAATTTTATTATACCCTCGTCACTCAACAGGATTCGCATCAGTCCACGTCCACAAATTTCGTCACGGAACAAGATCCGTGTGCGCAAAAAATCCTGCAGATCTGGATCCACAGACTGACGCGGCCACAGTCCGCACATCTCTGTTGCAGACTGAAAGTGGCACTTTTTATTCTCAGATGTTGGCAATTTTTTGTAGTTACATGCACCGTCGTCGAACTTACTATATTCTACCCTAATTTATGGTGTGCATTATTGTCACATAAATCTTTAAAAATGCTAACCCTAACTTGATCCCTAACCTCAACCTTAACCCTAACCGTAATCTTAACCGTAACTGTAAGCGAAAACCATAATTTTAATATTAAGCACAAAATCTTACAACATTACACATAACATTATCACCCCCTGGTGAATGTGAATGTGAAGCGTAATGATGCGTCTGTCGATGTGAACTTTAGTCGGAATAGCGTCTGTCAGAATAGAGTCTGTTTCCCAAGTTGGCCATCATTTGTAGTTGCAAGTTAATGTATGTATACTCTATTGAGTATGTAGATTTGTCTCTCGATGTGAGGCTGATTTGCTATATCTAGTTGTTTGCATGTATTGGTTGCTAACAGGTAAGTTTTGTCATCCTGGTGCTGAAACACGGCATTCAGCTGTCAACACGTGAAATTGTTGTTCTTTGTTTTGGCCTTCCATTCTCTGTTCTGTGGATGTTTCTTGGTCGCACTGTGGTAATTGCTGCATTTCTCTGTTATATACCCTGTGGTCCATAAAAAAACGTGTCACTTTCATTTTTTGAATAGCTCCGTGCAGCATTGGCCAATTTTAATAATTTTTGGCGTGCAACATCAGGAAGAAATTTGACACAAATGACTATACTTTTGGCCACCTCACTTTAATACTGTCGCTACATTACCTTGTGAAATGCAGGTTGTTGAGCCTGCTGTTTATGAGTGGTGTCAACGTTTGCCACTTGCATTTGCACTAAAGGAGGACATTTTGAGCACATGTTGTAATAAAGAGGATGTGATGTGACACGTGTAACTTTTTGAGATACAATAGTTGCCAATCATGTTTGTCTCTTTTCAGTTAATCATTTCTGAGCCTACGCATGCACTATCCAGTATGAATTCATTGTTGTAAATGGCTAAACTACGACTTATGCATTTTGCAAGGTAGTGTAGCAACATTATTGAAGTGAGGTGGCCAAAACTATAGCCGTTTGCGTCAAGTTCTTTCATGATGTCGCGTGCCAAAAATTATTAAAATCGTCTAATGTTTCACAAAGGTATTCAAAAAATAAAAGTGGCGTGTTTTTATGGACCACTGTGGAGTACCTGGTACTATCTTTTGATCATTGTTGGCCTGATGGCATACCGACGGGGTGTTGGACTTACAATTACACGGTTATGGGTTCAACTTTGTTTGATAATTTGGTCACTATCAGCTGGGTACTTGGGTAGCCCTGTTGACAGGTAAACCATCTCAGAATCAACCCAATCATTTAGGTCATCTCAGTATTTCATTCCTCCAATATTTGCATGGCTGACAAGCGTTATGGCATAGTTCCGGACGGCAGGTAACTCTGTGTGATCCGATATGGTAAGTGATGCTCTATAGCTCTGAGATGGGTTTCCGTTAAGAGCTATAAACAGCTTTAGCATTTATTTTTTGTACATTATGTGCAGTTTGTTTTCTTAGTTATTTTTTGTTTTACTTACATTTCTTGAACTTACCCCAAAGTTATGTCAGCAGCCTTAATTTAGAAGTTAAGGTTGTTCACAGTGCATAGAGTTACAAATGTCTCTGGTTGTTTGATAGGTTGTACAGTGCTGTTCCAAAAAGTGTTTTGTTAATTATTAAAATTTTCTCAAATTTCAATTCACTGAAATTCAGTTGCAAAATTGTTATGTTTCTGTATGTATGCGTGAAGTCTGTATGTGAAAATACTAAATTGAAGCAATGTGTGATGCAGGTAAGGCATGAATGGCGAGGTGCAGCTGTATTGTTTGCATTACTCGGTCTACTCGTTCCGGCTTATGTGTTATATTCAATCATTATGGTATGTATAATTTTATGGATACACATTAGCGAACAAATTGAAGTGCTTCATACACTGTTTCTATGATTGCTGGGCTCTTTTTTTATTACATTTCAGCCGGTGTAGTATTTTACTTTGACTTATGACAGTACATTCCTGATATGAGTTTAATTCTTTTAGCCAGTTCAATATTATTATTATCTATCTTTTTGTGTGACTGTCTCAGTATGCTGCATTGCTCAGTCATCATTTTTTTCTGTTCTTTTTGTATTGGTTCCTAAGTCATAACAAGTAATTTGAGCAACTCATGAGACGCGCGAGAGCCTTAGCATTTCCTTTTTGCAGGTTGTCCTTGTCTATCTCCAGCCATTTCTGTGCAATACTCTTTAAGTGTGCCTCACAGCCAAAAATTGCAAAAAAAGCACTAAAACCCCTTATTTTGGGGGTTCAAGGTCATTGACATTGACGCCATTAAAAGGCATGTCATTAGTGCTCGTTATGATAAGCAGCGTGTCTGCATCTATCTGCAAGCGTTTTCACGCTACACAAGCCAGTAGCAGTAAAATAACTATTTTTAGGGGGTACCCTTCTTTGACGCCCACATGCACTGCCCTTCTTGAATTTAGGGGGTTGGAACTTGCAGTAATAAAATCTACGCTTAATGCTGAAAATTTCATACACAAATTGTTTTGGTTTATCTCCAGCCATTTCGGCAAAATTCATTCTTAAACTGTGTGTCACAGCCCAAAATCGCAAAAAAAATACTAAAGCAGCTTATTTTGGGGGGTTCAGGGTCATTTAAGGTCGTCGATGTTGACATTCTTATGAAGGTCGTCACCAGTACTTGATATGATAAGCAGCATGTCTGTGCCTATCTGTAACCACTTACATGCTATACGAGCCAATAGCGGTAAAATAAGCAAATTTTTGGGGAACCCTCTCATCCAGGTGCACAAAATTTTGTCCCGATACACTAGAGTCCTTGCGGCAACCCACAGTGAAGATTTCATGATCTTAGCTTGCGTCTGTTTGATACAATAGCACACTGTGACGGACGGACAAACGGACGCCCAGACGATGGCTAATATGTGCGAAGAAGGGTCTAGTATCACAGTGAAAAGGCTTGAGGACTTATAGTGATGGTTAATAGCTTAAAAGATGTGTTTCGGAGGCTGCTATATGTGCATACCCTTTGAAAATTATATTTACCCCCTCTTGTTAGTTTGCTCCCCACTTCAAAGATGGTGACCATGGAATTTTCAGTGGTAATTGTGTCTGGCTAAATGTTTGATGCGCAATATCTCAGCAACTATACAAGATAGAGGAATGGTTTTAGTGGATCACTTATTGAAAACCATACGTGCAATCTGTGAGTCACTTGAATGTTGTTTGTCAGTTGTACAATGAAGATGATGTCAACTCTGAGACACTTTCTTCTCTCATCTATTCCCGTTACATTGTTGGTCAGTACCGCTTTGATGTCAGTTTTCTATGTACATGTTTTCAGACGTGTTTCACAGTTTCTGCAATCACAACATTGCTTTTATTTGCTTCTTTTTAATTTTATATTTATCTCCGCCAAGTGTGAATGTAGTGAACATTAGAGGAGATTATGAGATTGGTCATTTTGTTCATCGTTCATTCTGTGTGTCCGTCGTTCTGTGTTTCTGTGTGTATAAACAATGACTCAGGAACAGTGGCGCCCTCCTGTGAATGCTTCTACATTTTACAGTAGTAATGTTTAAATCACTTCACTTGGTGGAGATATGCACTCTCATGAGTGCCTTCTAGTTTTCTCATCAGTTTTATTGTAGCTAGATAGGGTTATCTTATGCACTAGTTTTTTTGATGTTTCGCTGACTGTTAAATTTCATTACAGCATTTGCATGCTAATGTGTCATTAAGAAACTGCCAACTTGCCTGCTCAGTAGAATGGGAAACTCTGCTTCCCGTATTTTCATTGAAATAACAATAGTAGATAATGTAGTGCTAGCACAGCAGTTGGTAAAATATTGTGAATTAACTAACAAGAAAGCAGCGCATACCTTTTCCAAGGATAGACTTTGTTTTATTTTTTGCTGTCTGTAGGAATTGCAGTAGTAAAATGAAAAATTCTCAGTTCTGGATCATGTTACAGATTGCCATTAAAATCTAATCAATTGTCATTTTTCTAAAGTTTTTGATCGAAATTTATTCGTATCTTGCTGAGATATGTTGTAAAGTTTCAGTTTGTGCTTTTTCTGCTGATATAATGGAATCCTCAAAAATGATCTAAGTTCCACAATACAGTCCATGTCCTCTTCGAAAGCTATAGGCTTTCTTCCATAAAATATTCGTCAAAATCTGTATACAACTTTTTAGGTATTTTTGCATATTGTCAGAGAGGCTGCTGTACTCAACCACCTCCTTAATAGAGTTGAATTGGTTTAGTCATTTACTGTAAATTTATTTGGTTAGAAAGACCGTATTATAAATACATGTACGGTACACTGTGTATCTTTGTATGTTATATATGTTTGTGTTGATTTGTTTCTTTTTATTTAACATTCTGTAGGTGGTTTGTCGCTTGTTGTTCGAGGCATTTTATACATTGAACTATATGCAGTATACAAGAACTTTGGCAAAGGACTTCGTGAACGAGGTATAACATATTTTATATTAAATAAATAATATATTTTTAGCTCAGTGGGTATTATGATAAACACTTTGCAGCTTAAAGTACAGATAGTGGGGAGTAACACTACAATGCTAGTGGTCTTACTGTCTAAATTTTGCCACTTATTCTTGTTGCTCATTTGTTGTTATTTGGTATTTTATTAGCTGTTTTCACAGTTTGCAAAAGCACAGAAGAATTTTCCCTTTATTTTTGGTTTTTCTGCTTCATAGTAAATATTTTGTTACCAGCTATTCCTCTTGCCTGAGTTGCACTGTATATAATCACTCAGCTCTGTGAGTATTCTGTCCCTATTCAAGCTCATGTACTGTCACTCTTATTGCATGCTGCAACAGCTTAATTGCTATCCAATGGCTACAGTGCATTAAGTTTCTCTTGTCTTACAAAACTGGCAGAAAAGATACGCATGCAGTCACTAGGTGGTGTCATATCTGTCGTCAGTCACCGAGCTTTTCCAGTCACCGCTGCTGATGTCTGGCACAGTCTACTCAAACATGTTGATGGCTTTTTTAAGCCTATCCGAAAACCCATTTTTCTTTGCTTTTCATTTTACCTTTAGCTTTTGTATTTGTACAGAGCCCATCCAGTGATGATCTGTTGCTTTGGACACTTACTAATACTAATACTAATCATATTTATATAGCTCCAATATGCGGAGCTACAGAGGCACTGGACGACACTATAAGTATTCATGTTTTCTTACTTTATTACTATGATTCTTTTCTCAGCCATTTTCAAATATTACAGGTGAGTGAGCATTGCAGTCTCTTAGTCTGCACAAAATGACTGACTGATTGAGTACATTACTCAAGTTACTTATTTATCTGCTCTGGTGTGTTGCGTATAGCATTTGATGACGTTGCCAATGAAAGAACGGGATTGCTTGCGCGATAGAATTCAGACGAAAGGAAGGAAACTTAACATCACATTCGTTCAGTGTGTCGTTTAGTTAAGTCTGATACTGTTACTATGACATCAGCTGTGTGTCTGTATTTGCTATACACGTGATATGTTGTCAGTTAGTGAGTTAGGGATGCTGGTTTTAACGATCGTATTTCTCTGCTTTGATGTAAAATATTCACACAGATATTTCGACAAATGCGCACTAGACTGTGTGGCATGGGCATGCACATGCTACATTGCTTATGCACAATTTAGGCTTATGCGTGGCAAAAAAATTACAAAAAAATGTACAAAGTATTTAACAGACTTCGGCTCTGCTGAAAATGCACACACCTATCAGAAACTGCTATTGGATATGCCGATATAAGCTTGCGTGTGCAAATCATCCTATTTTCCACTTGTGCAAGCTTGGGAATGAAATATGCAGGAAAATATGCACTTATGCAGCATGCAGATTTTCGTAAACTTTGCAAGATTGTATGCTATGATTGCACATTTACATCTAGCCAGTGTTTCTAGTGAGTGTAAGCCGAAAGAAATGTGCTATAAAGTGCCTGCAGTTTGTTTGTTGCCGATGTTCATTTGCTTCAGTCTTTGTGACAGACTTGTAACAAGACCAGCAACAGCCAAGTCCAAGTCCAAGTCCACCTTAAACGGGCAAGTCCAAGTCCGAGTCCAAGTCCTCTTCAAAAAAGGCAAGTCCAAGTTCAAGTCCAAGTCCAGTAGGAAAAAACGAACGTGCAAGCAGTTTCATCCCATTCAAATATTATTTCTCTTGCTGTTATTGAGTAAAACACTTTATCGTAAACAAAAAAGAACTAATCCTTAAATATTGTTAGCAATTTTAATTGATGACATTAATTTGGCCGTCCTTGATAATTTTACACAGTCCAACATCTAAACTTGTTCACACAGTGTTGCAT
>Ga0209367_1012124_pt1 | contig 11334 bp, 11 predicted proteins | sample WorMetLIZISLAND2_FD_187412 | JGI IMG/M metagenome (GOLD analysis project Ga0209367, IMG submission 187412) | Marine gutless worms symbiont microbial communities from Max Planck institute for Marine Microbiology, Germany - Olavius geniculatus... ... | reverse complement strand
CTGGCAAGCACCACTAAGAGTGCGTAGCGCCGAACGTAGACATCAATCTCCAGAGTGGACGGTTCTGAGCCAGGTCAACTGCGTCGTCCATATTGAGGTCGCTGGATTTCAGATCCTGCTGAATGGTTTTCATCCACATAATACAAGAACGTCCCAGTGGTCTCCTCCAGTTTCATGCGGGGGAAGCTGTTAAGATCTGTTTTGCATCTGTTCCATCAGGCATTCGTGCAATGTGTCCGAACAGGGACAGGTGCCTTGACTGGACTATGGCTGAGAGATGGGTTGCTTGGTTAACCTTCTGACTTCGTAGTTGCGCACATGCTGTTGCCAATTGATTCCTAGCAGCATCCTCAGACACAGTGCACAGCCTGAAATAAATATGCAAATCCGTGCGACAGCCTAAGTCACGTGAGTACAGTATCTTCCGGTTTAGGCTGTGAATGTGGCATCGTCTGACTATGCGCTAGCCCATAGGCTGCCAATGCAAGCTATTAATAGAACGTCCTTGCTCCGGACAATGGGATTCATCGGAACTTTGTTTTTGTCACAAATTTGCCTTGAAGATGTAGTCGTTAATACTGGTATTGTTTTCAAAAAGTACACTTGCCAGCAGCAAAACAAAAAATTTACAACTCCCGTAATTAAACACTGATCTTTGTCATGTAAACAATTTCTCCGTAAACATTCTGCTAGAACCAAATGACTCCGTTGCAAAATTACTGTGAACTTTGAGCCGTTTTTTTCTGGAACACGAACACCATGCAAAATCAGCATTTACCATCAGCCTCATGATCAACATCGTTGTCGTCATTGTCATCATCACTCGCACTGTCTCCATCTGTCTCCATCTCACTAAATTCACTTTCACTGCTACTCTGACCATCATCATCTTCATCTTTATCATCTTTATTATCATCCATGTTCACGTGACCCGGTCCTTTCCTTGTAGCCGTATCGTCCTAATGACAAGCAGACAGATTCGAGCAATCATCACAAAATGGCCCGGACTTTCCAATAACACAGTGAGTATGTTACTCAGATAATTATGTAATGCACAGCCATGCAATCCAGCATATACAGATCTGTAACTAGAAACCGCATGCACAGTTTACTGACATATGCTGTCTGGCATCGACGGTAAAATCTAGACCAACATCAGAAGCAATTAAAAGTCTCAAATCTCTGCCAAGAATAGAGCTGCCACCTGGTGAATGCAAAGCACATAATACAGTGTCAGTTTACGCCTATCACATAATGATAAAGCACTGCGGATATGCAAGCCACAAAAAAAACATCTGGATAAAGACTCTGGATCACCACCAATACCGAATCACTTCAATTCATACTCTGGCCACACCAATCCCTCTGCAAGATATAATAAAAATCCATTCATAATCTCTTGAGTAATCCAACCGACAAAAATTAACCATTAACTGAAAAAAAAAGATAATCTCCTTTGTTGCTTTGCTCCGGTGAAGTTAATTACTACGTCATACAACTAAATAATAGATAAGTAAAAATAACAACTGCTAATACCAAACTTAATTTAAGATAGTGAGACAAAACATACCATTCGCCTACGTTTGACACTGGGTGCTGTATCAGAATCATCATCACTGCCAGCCTCTTTTCCTCCTGCTCCACCACTGCCTCTGCTTTCGCTGACATAACTGTCATCAGGATGTTCATCATCATCATCTTCTATTTCTCCTTCGCCTTTGCTGCCTCCTTCTTCTTCGTCAGTGTCACTGTCATTGTCGTCATCAGCATCATCATCACTGATCCTGTCACACCACAATATCTTACCATAATGCGCGGAAAGTTTGTTTGTCTGTTTGTCTGTCACAACCCTCAGATGCCTTCTGTGTTGCAGATCACGGACCCTGACTGTGGCGTTTGAGTCACTGGTCCTTACGTACATGCACCCCCACGCTCCCCCAGAGGCAGCCTGAGGGGGATGGGCTTGAGTTGCCGGATAATGCAGTGGACCCACGTGTAAGACGAAAACGTTGCTAGTTGATGCAACAATGAAACCTTACTAACGGGTAAGCAAACTGATACTGGTTACAGATTATGATTGATTTCTTAGTGGAGTCGACAAAAAATCATGGATGTCTTTGACAAATGACGTCACTCACGGCTCATGAGAGATCAGTCAAAATAATGGGACAAAGCAAAGGCACTGGCCTCTGACATATCATTCTGATAAGAACATACGTAGTTGCTATCCATTGTGCCTTGATGAACGAGAAGAACTAAGTCTAAAAAAGTAAGCTCTTGGCTGGGCAACATAAACAGCATCTGACAAAAAGTCGTAATTCAACAAGAAACCTGCCAAAATTTAACAGCTGATGAAAAAACTTCTCAATTAAAAGCAGACTTCAACATTAACCAAAACATTCGATATGCTAAATGTAAGCAGCTACTATTGCAGTGGATACTGTAAGCACTGCACATAAATCTGTTGAGTCACTGACTTCGACGTATGAGATGCTGAGTCAGTAAACATCTTGAACTGACTGTCGGCAATTTTCTCATCCATCGTTGTCTTGCTGCTAAGCATCGCGTCCACCATATCAGTCAATGGCCGCTTGTCCTGTGACAAAAAAAACCACAGAACCACAGTTAAATATTCTTCTCTCTGCACTGGTCTCTTCACTTGTTCAAATGCAGAACTAAGTTAGTGAGTCTGCATCTGCTGCCCCAAGGCAATACTATGACTAGCCTACTGTATATCTACCATGAAAACAATCACTGTAATGCTTTCAACCACCAATCAATGGCACACTACACAATCAAGGAAAGCTTTCACAGAAATCAAAGTTACTTGCACAGGAGTCTACATCCTTTGTGCATCTAGTGTGAAGCTTGCCTTGGCTTTGTGACAGCGAGGGTTAAACTTATGACAAAAGTCAACTGATGGCTGGCTCTGTTAACCACCACTGCCATTGACTGATTGCCAAATTTCAAGTGCAGATTAATACAAATATAGCGCATTATCATAAGAACCTCTAATATGCAGTAGCAACACCACCAGATTACCATAAAATTATATCAAATGATATTCATCATATTCGAAAAACCAACAAAATATTATTAGCACAAACCCGGCCCTTCTTCATAGTGTGACTACCACCAAGTTCAATGTAAATAGCATCTTTGTCATATATGATGCCGCCAACACCAGACATTGGGCCGTATATCAGGCGCTCCTTCTCATTCAAGGTTCTCTTCTTGATCTGGTCCGGCAGTGGGCAAGGATCAGCTAGCATACTCATGTCATGAATGGCAAAGTCACCACAACCTGACATTCAGCACAACAAAAACTACAATGCCCTCACAAAACTGTGTAGGGTATTGAAAACTTCATTTCACCATGATGGCAGCAATACAAAAACAGACATGTAAAAGCAAACACGACAAGAAATCTGAGCTAATGCTCATGAGACGCGAGACAGCCTATAGCAGTTCCTGTTTGCAGGTCATCTTGGAATATCTCTATCCATTTCGTCGCAATTCACTCTTTTGCAGACAAAAATAGACAAAAAATCACTAAAATCCACCATTTTTAGGGTTCATTTTTACGCTAGACAAGCCAAAAACAAATAAAAAACCACTTTTTAGAAGGGTACCCCTCTTTGACACCCGCGTGCGCAGGCCTCCTTGAACCTAGATGGTCCGGACTTGAATTGCTAAAATCTACATTCAATGCTGAAAATTTCAGATGCAGGTTGTCTTGGTCTATCTCCAGCCATTTCGGCGCAATTGACTCTTGAAATGCGTGTTGCAACCCAAATTCACTAACACCCCCTAGTTTGGGGGTTGAAGGTTATTCAAGGTCATTGATATTGACATTTGTAAGAAGCTTGTCGCCAGTGCTTGTTATGATAAGCAGCATGTCTGTGCCTATCTGCAACCATTTTCACGTTAGACGAGACAACAACGGTAGAATAACGCTTTTTAAGGAGGGTGCCCCTCTTTATCTCCCTCGTTCGTGGGAACCCCCTTCACCCAGTGGCATGAAATTTTGACTCTAATCTATAATATGGTGAAAACCAGAAGTCTCTGTCTCACCTGGGCTCCAATCAGTATAGGGTTGTGACAGACATCAAGACACCAAGACAGAATTACCATAGCTAATACATGCTATAGCTAGCTATGCTAGCTCTCACGTGTAAAATATGAGTACTGGCAGTGGTTACAACCATTGCTAAAGAAGAAACAGTGAGTTTTGCACAACAGTGGGCCCTGTGGCCAGGACTGCTGATATACTGGCCCAGTCAGTTAAAGGTGCTGGCTATTAATTTGAGTCAGCCATCCGGCCAACTTGGGCTGTATGCTAGCTTAATTGGGTTCCACCCTTGCCGGCTCAAAGTGCCACTAAGAAGATGAGCACCCACGCAACGGGCCTAGTTCAGCTTGCTGCCTAGTGCCTATGTGCAAATTTTCTTCTTCTTCTTGTGTAAAAACATGCTACAAAGATGCTACATTTTTATAAAGCAAAAGCAAATGCTTAGAATGAAATAAATGCAATATATTTTCCATGTGATAACATGTAAACTGGAGGTAAAACTCTCACAATGAATGCCAGTATTCCAAATGCAAGCACAAACCTAGGTTCAGTTCATAGATCTAAAGAAAATTTGCGTTGTGCCTCGACGCTAAGTTCCCAAAAAAAACGTTCAACAATTTCTTCAATAATTACCTGACACCACTGACGGTGTAACAAATACTGGCAAAAACAGTGCATAAGAAGTTCTGTGAGTATCAAAATAAGTGACTTAATAACTGCCAGACAGTCATGCATGCAACGATGAAACGCATACTTTATACATTGCAGGCATAATAACCACCATGCTGACAGCAGTGATGTTGATGACACATTCTGGACATTTTTCACGATCAGTTAATGCTCATGCAAAAGAAATATGAAAATGATGGCATCAGCTAACAAGAAAGCCCAGTTGTCATCAGGGAAGACACGCTACAGTCTGTACAGTTTCTGTTGCAGTAGTGAGTACCATTGACCTTCAAGGTCATCCAAGGTCGATGATTTTCATCTCATCTGAAAAGGTGTATACGATTTTCTATTAGTGATCAATAGCAACCTAGGCGATATTTCTCACAATCTCCAAGATATTGCTAGTTTTTTTGTTGAAAATGCACAATTTTCCTACCCCTTTCCATTTAACCCCAAATTTAAAAATGTTTCTCTTGCACGGCATAGCCCAAATTTTGCACGCAAAGAGCTGCGATACAGAGCTAATTATTCGTGCAAAAAGTTTCCCCTAAAACCCAGGGTACATATTTTATGGATGACAGAGAGACTACAACTGTGCCATAGACACCTACCGATACAGCATAGCTGTAGCGCATCAAAAATCAATGACACTTTAATAACATTTAAGCACAAAGGTTATGATGTCAGACCTGGAATATGCACATGGCTGTGGTTGCGACAGTGACAACCTCGTACATAACCATACAGACAAACCGACCGGTCCGTTTTCGGCTCCTTCCGCAATGTATCCGGGTCAGTTACATCTTCCACCCTATGGAAATACAACACGACCAAATACAACACAAAACACAAATTCACTGTCCGATTCCCAGAACTACTTAACAGCAACGATCTAGTTCAATGTTAAAAAAAAAACTGATTTTTACATTGCATTAATTTGTACGATAAAATACTGTCAGATTGCGTCCAGTTACCAAGCTTCAGAATAAATACAAATGTATGTTCGAAACTAGTCTTACTGCCATTATCTGCATAACAAATATCTGGTAAGAGACACACAGGCTGTAAACAACCCGCTACTATGCTATACACACTAGTGCGAATGCATGTCACATCTTTTTTTAATCATAACTTCAGTTTGCCTTATGGTAATACACAAAGGAAACACAGAATTTGGAAAATAGCTCGCTAGCAAAACAAGAGTGGTTAAATCATGCAAGAACATATGCAATGTGTGTGCAGTGCCAATACCTGTCAACAAGTATGTAAGGATGGGTGGTACGCCACTGCAAAGGTCGATATTTCATTACTGATATAAACCGGCCGAGATTGTGAACTTCAGTCTTCTGATATTCTCCGTTGATCATGCCAGAGAGATAAAACAGCTTTGCACCCTACATACAGTACAATTAAAAGCCTCGTCACTAAAAAGAGTCGCACACTGTGAGCAATCTACCTATCACCATACTCCACTACCTTCGTTTTTACGTGACCACCCTACAGAATGCATTTCAGGTCCTACCATAAATCCGTTCCTCCAACACAGGCTCTTATCTCAAGAACAACAGGGTCAGGAAAAATGAATACTAATGTCGATGTTTCTCACGGTAGGGTGCACAAATGTTCAGTTCCAAGGGTCAAAGATCAAAACAACTATATGGACAACCACGCACACATTGGAACAAAGCATGCCGACATCTTTGCTCATTTGTTTAACTGGCACAATTTTCAGAGTTACTCCACATGATGTGGGTCCTTAAGGCAAAACCTCTGAACATGGCAGCTGGGCAGTGGAATTGGAAACCCAACTAATACTATCAGAAGCATCTTTTGTCAGTTCAGGTCCAGCATTCCGAGAGGCTGCCAGTCCGAGAAACTGCCAGAAACCAGTTTTAGATGACGACAAAATTAAATGCTAAATTAACTGTAACACTGAGCCTAACCCTACACTACTAACCCTATCCCTAACCGTAGTGGCCATTCGGAATGGTCGGGTGAGTGAGTGAGTAGGATTTTACGTCCCACCCGACACAATATACGTCATTTCGGGGATGGCCTTTCCAGGCAAAATGCACGTACACATAATAACGAAACAAAAAGTTTAACCTTTACACAAAGTTTAACCTTTATGAGACACAAAACCTAAAAACAACCAAAACCTAAAATTGTAAGAACTGCCAATCCAAAGTGTGCATAAATAACTAACAAAAAATGGCAGTTCTAATAATCTTCCCTCATATGCTTCAAAATGGTGGACCAACACCTTTTTGTCACATCACAATCACAAAAACTAAGATAAACAACAACAACAACCAATTCCACACCTGAACGCACATTTGATGGCTCCTAATTAGACAGTGCATTAAACTATATTTTTTATACGCGAGAGCTAGCATAGCTATAGCATGTATTAGCTATGGTAATTCTGTCTTGATGGTGGCTGTCACATCCCGGTACCGTTCCAAGCCCAAGTGAGATAGAGATCATGGGTTTTTACGCGCGAAAGCAGCTCTGCTTTCAGCACGTCTTAGCCATCGCAATTTGGGTTTTTATGGATTTTTTTTGCCACTTTCGCCTGTGAGAGTCTATATCATTCACAAGGAGGCGCCACGCCGCTGACGCCACACGCGCCTATGGCCGAAGTGTACTATGGTCCCGATGGGCCGAGTCCAAATGATATGCGATTTTCGAAACTACAACTACTGAACAGAAAATGCTATAGGCTTTCGCACGTCTCGTGAGCTTTGCTCAAATTTCTTGTAGAATATGATAGCCTAGAGCCTCTAATATTTTGTGACAAAATTTCATGCCACTGGGTGAAAGGCGTCCCCATGAACGAAAGAGAGAAAAAGAGGTACCCCCTTAAAAAAGTGTTATTCTACCTTTGTTGGCTCGTCTAATGTGAAAATGGTTGCAGATAGGCACAGACATGCTGCTTATCATAACAAGCACTGGTGACAAGCTCCTTAGAAATGTAAACATCGATAACCTTGAATGACCTTGAACCCTGAAAATAGGAGTTTTAGTGAATTTTTCGCGATTTTGGGCTGCGACACACATTTCAAGAGTGAATTGCGCTGAAATGACTGGAGATAGACCAAGACAACCTGCACATGAAATTTTCAGCATTAAATGTTGATTTTAGCAGTCCAAGTCCAAACCCTCTAGATTCAAAGTGACCTGCACACACGGGTGTGAAAGAGGGGTACCCTTCTAAAAAGTGGTTATTTATCCGCTGTTGTCTTGTCTAGCGTAAAAATAGATAGGCACAGACATGCTACTTATCATAACAAGCACTGGTAACAAGCTTCTTAGGAACGTCAACATTGATGACCTTGAACCTTAAAAAATATTGAGTTTAAATGATTTTTGGCAATTTTTGTCTGCAAAAGAGTGAACTGCAATGAAATGGATGGAGATTGACCAAAATGACCTGCAAACAGGAACTGCTATAGGCTCTCGCACATCTCATGAACATTAGCTCAGATTTCTTGTTTAAATATGAAACTGTACTTCTTACAGCATAATACTAAGCATGCATTTATGTTTAACAAAAATTAATTACAAAAACTAACACATAGTCACACACACGCCCAACCTATTTTCCCCACATTACTCCAGGTTAGCAAATGTTGTGGCAATACTTCTTACAAGTTGGAAGCTTCTCCAGCTGCCCAACAATAGCAGCATTGCAGCAAAGCACTGTAGACAAACAGTACATAACTTAATCATTAGTTGTCAAACACTGTTACCTGATAAACTTCCTTCCAAAACCTGTCCTTCAAAGCCTTCTTTTTCTTCCGCAGTTTCTTTTTGTCGCAGAATGAGTCGAGATGCGTCAGAACACCGATGATCTTTGGAAAGCCGTGCACATGACAGATGTTGATAAACTCCAAAGTTTCCATCTCATAATCAAAACTTGCATCAATGAGCAGCAAAACCTACCGGAAAGAACTTCACAATTTAAAAAAATAAAGAAATTTACCACTGCATTAGGATTTAGTGTAAAACATCAACCAACAATGTAAAATTGCAGAAAAAACTGAACTAAATTGGTGAATAAATCAAAACTAACTTACTTATAAACCACCGTCATAACTATTTTCAAACACAACTGTAATATATGAATTGCTTATTAACATTAAAACTGCACACTGTAGACAAAAAACAGCAGTAACACAATGTGCTCACAAATGCTATCGGTGAGATTTTAGTTAACATGCCACACTGACCAGATCAGCTACTTTTGCAAGATCAATCATGGAATTTATATCATTATTGCACTCAATAAATGTCAACCTTTTCTTCTTGCCTGCAACATTACAACAACATATAATAGTAATAATAATAATAGCAATGCCAATGTTTATAGCGCTGTCATCATGGCACAGCCATTACAAGAGTTCGGTTCATTTGACTGGATGTAGCATGAGCGCCAGGTGGATGCTGACCTCTGGACCAAACCAATCAGCCTGAGCCAATAAATCCACTGGTAGGCAGCTACAGAAACTACATTCACCATCGCCATTTATTATTACTCAGCTAGACAGCAGATACTCATTTTACCGTCCCACGGAGGGTAGAAGGCTGAATTGACCTAGCTGGCAGGCTTCACACTGAGATGGTTTACCTGCCCGCAGGCAGTCACCCATCGCAGTACTAACTGGGCCCGGCGTAGAGTAACTTTGTTTCATCCGAAACACGTTACCTACTACACCACGCCACCAACCACATGTCCCAACATATGGGATTATTCAAGTGATTGCAAAATACTCAGTATTACTGTTTAAATTTTACCACTATTAAACTCACATTCAGCACTTATGTCTTATTCATAACTCAAAAAAACTTAACTAACCAACTAACTAACAGTATGCTCTATAAATATGTTGCAAATTGCAAACAACTGCCGTACAAGAACAGTGTCTATCTACATGACTATCGTACTACAACTACTTCAATTTCTGACTAAATGGCCTTGACCTACTTTTCCATCTTAATGCTGGTTATGATAGCCCAGGGTCACAGGGAGAATCTTTCCAAAATGATTTAGCATGTTTCAGAAGCTAAACGCAAAACCAATTATAGATAAATCACATAACCAATAGCATCAATGTGATGAAGAAAAAATATTGACGCCAGTGTTAAATTCTTGAAACAAAACAAAACTGGTGAAATGCTGAATTATTTCAAACCGAAGCAATGACTGAAACAGTATTATATCATTATTACACAACTACAAAATACGGCAGATACCTGACACCACAGTTATGGGTCCTTTAATGTTTGTTACTTTCTGTCGAGTGAAATTTTTAACAAGACACTGCAAGAGAGTGGACTTCCCAACTTTGGGTGGTCCAATGATAGCCACCAAGACTGGAGGCGGTTCAGCAGGAACCCGATCAACAACTGGAATATGATGCTTCTTCTCTTTCACATCAAGAGTTCTGTGTAAATCAGCAGTTCACAACATTTAAAAGTAATACGACAACATTCTGTAACCAACGTGTACCGTGGCTATTACCATTCACTGACTTCTCATGCGTCTACCCAAACAGCTGCTGTAGTCTGCATGCATGTAATGACAGGAGAGTCCAATGTCTGCTAACAGTCTCTGACATCAATTACATACGAAAAACATTCAAAAAGTTCACAGACCGACATATACAAAACATATATATGCATTATATTTCACTATTATGAATCATATTTTTTCGGAGCTAAAATGCACTTGGTCCAGTGTCTCCCCTACGTTCGGATTTTGTTGTAGAACTTTTGGCATATAGCAATTTACCCTGCAGAATGTGTCTTTGTGTCTCCCTTCATGATGTCCAGCATAATAAGTTGTGCAATATTGCAACGTTAGATAGTACTAACCAGCAACACAATTTCAATGAAATTTATAATGTCCATTTTGATCAGACTACAAACTTGCTGAATTCTTCTAGTAATCTGTAAGGATGTTAACAAGTCTCGACTCACTGGAGACTCGAAAAAAATCTCGAGCTCCAGAATTACATTTCTCGCCCGTCGAGAATTCCGAGAATCTGAACAGAGTGCAATAAAACGCCATTTGTTCAGCAGTGACACGCCGACAGCTGTTTATGATGGTCTACAGTCAACTGACACTAACTGAGTTGGGCGAGAGGAAGAGAGCAGACCCCCACCCCCAGATCCTGCAAGCACAGCCGGTCTATGCGGTGTCTGTTGGACTGAGCACGTACCGGATTTTCAAAGCCACAAGCGCTCACTGTGAAGACTGCTCACTGAGCGCACCCACATACCTTTACCAGCACACAATAGCGACTCATGTTTCTTTGTCTTTGTCAGTCTGCACCACAGGTCTATGCTGACAGTAACTAATGTCTGTCGCATGCCGTGGCACGTGCATGTGTTGCCTCTAATAAATATGCCACTTGCGAAACTTGATAATCAATTACTCGCCAGTGACTGGCTAAAATGAACAAATTACAGTAAGCAGGAGGAAAGCACACAGCAAGCTTTGCAACAAGCATTGTCCAGTCCCCTGTAGGAAAGAATAAAAGAATCTGCTGCTGTTAAGTGACATTCATCGACGGTGAGTGCCTTGACAA
>Ga0209367_1012123_pt1 | contig 11334 bp, 7 predicted proteins | sample WorMetLIZISLAND2_FD_187412 | JGI IMG/M metagenome (GOLD analysis project Ga0209367, IMG submission 187412) | Marine gutless worms symbiont microbial communities from Max Planck institute for Marine Microbiology, Germany - Olavius geniculatus... ... | reverse complement strand
GCTTGCAGTAAGCCTCCAACATTGCACCCCATACGTGATAGTCCATTAGGTTTACATTCGACGAATTTGGAGGCCAATGGTCTTTTGTGATGATATCTGGACAGCTGGCCCGCAGCCAGTTCTGTGCGCAGCGCAGCGTTGCTCGCTGTGTGTGCTGACGGCCGTCCTGCTGAAAGATGAATCCGGTGGGCAACTGGCGATTACTTTAAAGGAAGAATAACTTAATGATAATTTATAAACAACATAAATTGCTGTTTATCAAAAGGTCACTGTGACGTCATCGGCAGTAACGTGTGACCAGTTTTTAAAAATTGAATAGCATTTTTAGCATGAACATTTTTGAATGCCGGTAGGCGGTCATGTTAAAAAGTCTACAACTTCGTTGTTTTTCAACAGAATCACATTTTACTTGGCAGTTAGATGTAGATGGTTTCAGTAAATAAAGCTAAAAAATTTCATATTAAAATCCCAAACGGTTGCTGAGAAAACGGCAAAAAATTAGGGGGCCACTTTTTTCTGCCGCACCCTGTATATACGATACGGTAATTTGATGGGTGATAGCTGCATGAATGATTATTAAAATTGGATAACCCTTCTTCAAGTTAAGGTAAACAAAATTGGTGTGTTTTTATGTCTCACAGTGTAGTACCCACGGTTTCAGTGTAAACTGATGTTTGATTGAGCGCTAAAAGGAAACGAGGCGCATAGTGGCGTTAAGCTATTAACTACAGGATGAATGTTCACGTTTTAGTTACCACGCATAGGCTTCAGTAACAGTCGCTTATCGTTTCGGCCCATCGACGATCTGGTCGATGATCTGGTCGTACGTAAGTGGTTGATTTAACTGTAAAGGAAGGAAGGAAGGAATCTCTACTGGCCATCAACCAGTCTGTACTGTGGCTGATCGGTTGATCAGCCCCGTTAGTATATTAAAGACGAATGTAACGAGCCTCGAGCTAGCGGTGCAGCGGGGAGTGGCCGTGAGTACTACCTTTACGTATTGGCTTCTATCCCCTCAAATCTGGAAAAGAAATCGCGCTCAAGTTCTCCCCATCTTACTTTCAGGCTCAAGTCTTCCCCTGACGGGCTTCTTACCCTCCCTGTCTCCCCCTCTATCCGCCCCTTTTCCCTTCCCTTTTTTCTCCAAACTCTCCTTCTCTATGCTTAATCCCCCGTTTCTTCCGAATGTAGATTGCCTGGTGAAAAACAAGGGAGGAGTTTTGATCTACATCCTTAACAAAACTTCCTCCTATTTTTCCTATTTTTCACTGGGCGCAAAATGCGCCCACCAGAGACCCGTGCCGTTAGGTACCGTACTACGGTGACTTAGCGCTCACTATCCGATCGCTAGCTGGGTTGGCCATGGCTCCCAATGACTGATGTCCGTATTGATCTGACGCTATAGCTCCATCCCTTCCCCAGCATAGTCGTCGATCAGAGCTTGCCGGCCGGCCGACTACTGATAAATAAATAACAGTACTGCAGCTAGCCAGAAGACGGAGCACAGACTGACTGCGTGCGGGTGGGCCAGCGTCTTACTCCGCCGCCGGCGTTACCGCATTGAATGATTGAAGTATATTCCCCGCGCCCGCGCTCAATATTATGTTGTACGATATTCATCATTTTATAGGCGTCAGTCCACATTCCCTCCCGTCAAAGTTTTGGGTAGGGGAGCAGTGGGATGAATTTGTGTCTTCGTAGTAGAGGAATGGCGCTTGACTTGGAATCACTGAGAGATGGCCCGTTTTAGCGTCAGAAACAGCCGCCATTGTGAGTGTCAATTTGATGTCCCTGCTATAGCATCAGTCTGTACAGTTAAATAGTCTGAAATATCGTCGTCTATTGTCACACGTGTGAAATCTGAGTCTGAAGTGCATGCTGAGCCGTCCATAGTAGGGTATGGTAGGCTGAACTGAATATACGGCTTCAAGCCTGGATTTACATGTAGGCTTAAATGTGCTATACTGGTAGGCCTACTAGCATTTTCGGTGTTTGCAGCGAGTTTATTCTAGAGAGTGTGGATCAGCATGGGGTGACTGAATTTGCAGGACCTGGAATTTGAAGGACTGGATTTTGGCGGACCAAATTGCAGGGTGGATTTTGACGGACCGTGAATGTGATAGGCCAAATTAGGATGAGGCCGAAATACTATTGCAAAACTTTTCGATCTGTGCATGTAACACAAACAGCAATTATTGTCAAACATCAATGAACAAGGAAATGGTTGTCTCACGAAACATGTGCGATGTATCAAATGTAAGCATAATAGAATAGCGCTGAATGTGACATAGGCCTATTGTCTAAATGCAATGAACAACAACAGTGACAGTGCAGCCTAATTAAGTCGTGTGAGGTTCCCATGCTATTTCAACCGGCTACTTGTTCCCACATCAGTTTTCACTTGCTTATACAGTTGGTCGTCATGCGCGTACAAAAATCCGCGGGATTTCTGTATTCTAAAAAACGTATGCCTACTTTCCAAAATAGTTGAATTGTTATCCTTCATTTAATGACACCTAACAGTCTGACGGGCACGATCATCGAGCATGCGCGGTCCTGCACAAAGTTCGATGCCCGTCACGTGAGTCCACATTACAACTTCCACCGGAGTCGTTGCACTCGTGACGTAAACAGTTGTTGGCCTTGCGATTTGGTTGGCCTCTCACTTTCCTGGCCCGTCATCATGCAGGTCCATTTGTAAATTTGTTCCGTGAAAATCCAGTCCTGCAAATTCAGCGCCCCCCCAGCATCCTCATACAGACGTTTACTATCGCTGTCACGGATTGATTTTCCTGAGCATAGCTGTGGCTTAGCGGTGCCAAATTGAACTAATTGGTTTGGATGGATGGCTGAGTGGGTGGCTGCAGTATAAGTGGGTGATGATAAGTACCCAAAATGCTTTTCAAATGATGTCTTCGCTGCCGAGGTAGCTCTGAAGTTGAGACTTTGCATCTCAGTAGGTAGAGTAAGGTGGGATGTTCATGCCAGTCTGGATTGTTTCAAGGAAGTCAGTATAAGGGTTTGCTAAATGTGCTCGATAATCGTTTAATAAACAGCTTGACAATGCACTGGTGCATTCAGTTTCTTTGCTATAGTTAATGTTTCTCGAACTTATTCGTAATTGGTGTGAAGTTTTTCTTGGACTGGAGTAACAAATGTAGTAATATTTAGTTTTTGAGGTCATAAGTCAGGGTTAGGGATATATGGCTATGGTTATGCAAGTCATGCGGACGGCCGCATTATATATCAGCACTGGGCTGGGGTAGTTTCTAGTTATAAGGTTATGCATACGACATAATCTTGTTATCAGCATCTCTAAACATGCTGCAGAGAATGTCAAAGATTTGTGAAACTGAGGCACATTATTTAGATAAGACATTTAACGTAGCCAAGTCCATGATTTTACGTGTTGGTTACAGTTATGCGGTAGACTGTGCCAAGCTTGCTATTGATGGTTGTGAGCTACAGTTTGTGTGTAAACTCAAATATCTGGGTGTTCACCTGTTGTGTGGCAAGAAACTTAGACTGAGTCTCCATGAATATAAAGCAAAGTTCTTTAGAGCCTTGAATGGCATTCTGTATCGTGTTAAAGGATTCAGTAATGATATAGTGATTATGCATTTGATTCAGTCATATTGTAAGCCACTCTTACTGTATGCATGTGAGTGTTTTAACATGACCCGAAGTGAGATTTCACAGTTATGTAAAGCATGGCGATGTGTTTATTGGAAGGTGTTTAAGGTTAGCACAGATGAGGCTATTGAGCTTATTCAAGTTAATACTGGTTTGTGTGCATTGGACACTGAACTAAGTCGTCGTAAATCATCATTTGTCCATGAAATGTCATGTTCCACTAATTCTGTTATGTATGGACTGTCTGTACTGAGGTTGTGAACTGCATTTTCTCTTTCTGTCTAGTCGTTGTATCATTTTATGTCTGTCTGTCTGTCTGTCTGTCTGTCTGGTTGCTGCCTGTGTGGCGAATAAAAAAAGGTTAATAAAAGGTTATTGTTCGTGTATAGCTTTTTATGAGTAACTCGCAGAGCTACGGAGCGTCACCTGCCATATGGGATCACACAGTGTTACCTGCCACAGACACAGGTGAATGTGCCCCGCGTTAACGCCAGCCAGACAAATCGGTACTCGATTTACCTACCCCGAAGGGATAGAAGGCTGAGTTGGTCTTGGTGTTGGTTATATATCTAGATGGTTTGCATATATACATGTATATCTGCAGAACAGTCACCCATCCAAGTAGTAATCGAGATTAGTAATCGAGAGTAGTAATTGAGAGTCGAACCCACGACCTCTCGATCACAAGTGGGACACTGTACGCCACCATGTCACTCATCATGCGTATCTGTCTGCGTTTGTGTACGTCGTGTCAGTTTGAACTGTTGTTCTGCGTGGACGACCACAGCGACGCCGCCATCATGGTTGTCAACAGTCTCATCGAGAAGTATCCACAAATCAACGCCGTGCTCTTCACCGGAGGTACCATGCTTTCTCTTTCTCCTTCGCTTCCAGTCTCCGCCTGTAGAGGTTGTTAGTCTGATGCGTCTTGTTCTTCGCTGATCCCGGACACGCATTATCGTCGTAATAGCCTAAATAGTGTAGAGATCGGAATCGAATCAGACTAGAATTTTTCATTTTGGATAGGACCTAACCGAACTAGAACCCGAGAACAGTGGCGGATCCAGAACTTTGGAATAGGGGGGTGGAAGCCCCTTTCCCAGAAAATTTTTGAAAATTTTATGCAAAAATCAAGCATTTTGGTGCAAAATTTTCACTTGTTTCAAGATGCATCCAATCAATAGGGTGGCGGCCGCTCCCCCGCCCTCTTGAATCCGAAAACAGAAATAATTCCTGTTATTTGATGAATAATAAGAATTATTTCTAGGGTTATCAGTGTTATCACGTACAGCTGGAAGAGGCGACAGAAGGTCGACAACGCTCTTAGAGCTTCACTGCTGCCGTGAAGATATGTAACAAATTCATGATGTCGGCTGTGGGGGGTTACCTTGTTGATGGTCTAGCTGTGACTATTTCGTTGAGAATTAATGTTTGTGATCGATTATGTCAGGCAGGTTTGTTATTAAATTATTTTTGTCTTTCCAGTATAGACTGTCCAGACAGTTGGCTTATGTTTAACGGATGACTGCGTGCAATGTGCATGCAGAAATGACGCTGACATTCGACGAGTTTTTTCATGTGTGGTGCTCTCACTGCACTGAATTAAAAACTGGCGTCGTTTTTCCGTTCTTCGGCGTTGTGAGCCTGATTAAATGTGTATGACATGCGCACGTGATAAATCATCGGTGCAGTTTTTTTACTCTTGCTTAGATTTCACGATGGGTGGCTATGGGAATAAAAGCTCTATGGTAGTGGACTAGTGGCCTACGGTCGGCTGTACCTGGCAAATGTCGTAGGACCTATAGAACGTAATCGTATGTCTTGAATATAGAGCTTTACCAGGCCCGCATGTCCAAACAATCTCAGTGCTGACTCGTTCTGTGAGCTTCACGGCAGCTGGACCGCGACTGTGGAACAATCTGCCGGTCAAAATCCGACAGCAAAACGTTGCCTTTGAACATAATAAGCGACTACGCTGAAGGCGTTTCTGGTCCTTTGAAGCTGCCGCGCATTGCGACTTTTTTGCTATAAGCACTCATTGCTCACTGCTTTGCTTACATGATACATTATAGGCCACTAGCAACATAGATGATGCTTGCCAATGCCAGCTCATTGGCTGCATGTTTTTCTTTAGCATTTCCTGGTCGACTAACCAACCACTCCTTCTGAGAAAAACAAGTTTCTTGTACCCGGTTGACAGACTGTCCTTTGATGGGCGTTTTGCTTATATTTTTATAGCACCCCTCCCTCACCCCGCGCGACGTCTTTCTACACAGGCTCGTTAAGAACTCATTACCAACGTCTGTTCGTGACTTGTCTTTAACATGCTTCTGTCGCCAACTGAAGACTAGACCGTTCTGCAGAGCTTGGCGTGAACCAGCACGTTCCATAGCACCATTTGCTATTAGAATCAGGCGAACATAAACTGTCGTATTGAACTGAACTGAACTAAACTGATAGGCGACAGCTGTATCGGTATCGACTTTGCGTATATCATATTCTGCTGTAACCTGCTGCTACCAATTTACCGATTGGGAAAAAGGGATAGATGTTTTCGTGCGCTGCTTATCAACATCCTACGTACGATCGACGGCATGCAACTGGAGCGCTGACAAATCAGTTATCAGCAGTCGAGCACCTGAGGAACGGACCGACAGAATGATACAGAGACAGATTATAAAAGAACTCAACACTAGAGATTATCACGCCGACGATAAACGATAAACGCTCGCATTTGACCCCAAACATACAGCCAAATCAACTGAACCATGACTGAACTCAACGCGCACCCTGCCACCGAGCGGTCGATGTGACTCGTCTTTCAAGCAGTGGACTAATAGCAGAGCGCCGCACTGCTGCGCGACACACCCCTACACTTGGAATAACAGCAACATTACTGCATCACACTTTGTATCTAGCCCGTAGCCTGCGCCATTGGTCCACATTGCTGTCGCCATTAGTGCTTAAGAACCGTTTTTTGAATAGCGCATGCCCGTCTCGTCTGAATAATGAAGTTCCAATGATATAACCATATAAACAAAAAACAGCACTGCATCGTTTGCAGGCAAATATTTACTTATTTATTCCTCGTACTGGTCTGGAAAACTAAGTGAGTTAAGTTGAGTTCAGTTGAGTTGAGTTTGTCGCTATGAACAAGGCTTAAGACAGTTCGGACCTAAGACACTTCGAACCTAACTTTTAGGTTCGAAGTGTCCGGACACTTCGGACCTAAAAGTACGAGACACTTCAGGGGAAGGGGACAATATCCCTCAAAACTTTAGGCTGTCGGAAAGTAACTTTTTACAGAATTTTTGCTATAAAATAAAAAAAATGTAATGCTAAAAAGTAAAAAATAGTCATTTAGAGAAAAATTACGCAGGAAAATTGAAATTTTCTGCACCCATAATCTCGACATTGCTGAGCGGCAGAACTGTTATTTCAAACATTTAGTGTAGGCCTAACAGTCACAGTTACAGAAGTCGCTATAATATGTGCTTTATATATGCTACTTTCATTTGGTCAGTAATGACAATGTTGAATTAAATGGATTGACCGTTTGTTGCGACTCTATGTACCTTCTCATATCTTATATCGTACGCCTACTTGAATCAGTTTCATGCTGCTATAGGTCTACAAAATAAGATTGACTCTGCAAACAAGCCATCATTTTCTCACACAAGAAGACGTAAGCCTATGCGTGTAACTAAGTAGTTAACTTTAATTTTAGTCCAAAAAACCATTAGACCACTATAAATGTCTGAGACACTTAGGTCCGAAGTGTCCAGTAAGCCTGTCGCTATCTTGTGGTTAGTACTTGGATGGGTGACTGCCTGCGGACAATACAATACAATACAATGGAGAATTTGCACTCAAAAACTGACAAACAAACTGTCAGTTTAATCTAGCACATAAACTAAAAAGAACTGAAATGTTTAAAAGAAGAAAATGAAATGAGAGATACTGAGGATAGAAATAGTGTCAAATGTAATAATGACAAAATTCTAAAAATGATCGAAGTAAAGACAGCTAAAATAAGAGAGAACAAAAAATTTGAGCTAATGCTCATGAGACGCGCGAAAGCCTATAGCAGTTCCTGTTCGCAGGTAATCGTAGTCTATCTCCATCCATTTCGTCGCAGTTCACTCTTTTGCAGCTAAAAATCGCCCAAAAAATCACAAAATCAATATTTTAGGGTTCAAGGTCATTCAAGATCATCGATGTTGACAGTTAAATTTTTCCGTTTGTAACCAACCACCCAGGCCAACTCAGCCTTCCATCGGATCCATGCTTCCAGTTAGATTGAGTATCGGGCTTCGGCGAGGCCCGTTCGTCTGTGTCGGGTGGCAAGTAATCCACTGTGTCCATCTATTTAAAAGTTGTCACACCATATCTCGTGTTTTGACATCAGTTGCTTAGGATTTAAACATTGCCCTTAGCTGTTTCATTCACTTGTACTTTTACTGATGGCAATGAAATAATGCAGGCAGTGCACAGATATTTCCGCATGTATAGGTTCTGGTTATTGTTGAATGACGCTCACTTTTAACATCCGCCTATAACTTAATTAATGCTGATATTTCCTGATCTGTTGCACTGGCCCATAGGCTTACAAGCTGTAATATCGGTATAATATCATTGATATGATATTACTGAAAGGTGCGGTTTCTGTTGTGTGGGTGTCTCATCACATGTACAGGGTGAGTCAGAAAATTTAACACCCCTATATTTTTTTGAACACTATTTTTCAAAAACTGGAAATTTTAAAGGTATATTTTACATGCATATTCGGCGTTCAAATCTACGCACAATTACAAAGTTTCATTCATTTATTCTTAATAAAGTTATGCCATATTATGCGCACTCGCCCAGAGAATTTTCCATTTTTGCTTTAAAGCGTACTGTACGGATCTCATTGTAAAGTCTGAATGACAGCAGAATTCACCAGATTTTAACCACTTGACTATTGATGTGCGTGGTGCAATGCTGCAGACATTTTTGCAAACTTAACTTAAAAGCCGAAGACCATTCTGGAGCTTAAAAAATGTGCTGCAGTAGATACAGGATGACTTGCCGCAGACTTTCGCAATAGCATCTGAATGCATGTGCTTCGGCCGGTGGTAAACATTTTGAACATCAGATATTAACTTTTTCAAAAAATATTTTATTGAATACTTTTAGGCTTAGCTGTTTTTGTAGCTGTAATATCCCAGCAATTTGTGCATTTTAACCATTTGTTTGTTGTCAGATATCAAACGTTTGTATTTTGTGGTAAATGTGTTGTGAAAATGGAAAAATCTCTGGGTGGGTGTGTATAATATGGCATAACTTCATCATATTTAAGAATAATTTTATGAAACTTTGCAGTTTAACAGACTTGTAGTTAGACTACACTCAGCTGGTACTGTTCCAGTGTTTGAATTATGAAAAATTAGCTGGGGAGTTGAACTTTTCGATGGTCGGAGCCCGACCAAAATTGTGGTGTAGATCATATGTATAGTGTATAGCTGACCCCCCAGTACATAATTTGACAGTGTGTTAGGGGGTTCAGAAAACAGTTGGGGGTTCAACCTTCCAACTCCCCTGCAGCAATTTAAACACTGTACTGTTCCACAACTTTCGGTTATAGTTGTGCGTCATAAAGCAAACGAAGGTGTAGTCCATGCGATCTGAGCGACGTTTAGGTAGGATACCGCGTTGTCTGGAGTGGTATAAGCTTGTACTGCGTGCTCGCTTACCCACTCCAGCAATGCGGTGTATCTAATACGGAAATGCGCCGTGGCATAAAACGCACGTGCTCACTGCTCAGTTGAAATACCTATAACGTGACAGTGACGTGTTTGCTGGCTTCAGTGTCCTGTCGGCCTGCGCTGTGGGCTTTCACACAGTCTGTCAATGATTGTCATGATTGGTCATTAATGTGCCCGTGCCGTTATGATGTGCTTACAAGTACACTGTACACTATGCATGCATGTGCACAGGCCATGACTGACAGATTGACTTGTGCCAGTCGTATAGACTATGTCACTGCGTGGTGTTGCGCTTGGATGATTTCCGTACCTACCGGTTTGTATAGTCGGGAGGCTATACGACGAAACGCTGTATGCACAACCAGTGACGTATGTGGAATTTGAAGAATTGGGACAGTGGAAGAGTAGGGCTGGCGACGAAGTTTCTTAGAAGCTGAAGCCTGCCTTTTGGTAAACTGATGCGTAAATTTTGATACTTCAGCAAGCATAAGTGAACATTCTAGATGTCAGCGGGTTGTGGCCATTGAAGACGACTTGGGCCCAATTTGGCAACGTTAGCTGCCTAAATGGAGTGACACATCAAGTTCGAGTTCACCTGCATCGTCTAGTACAAAACTCTATCTACCAACTAGCCTGTCTGCCAACAAGATTATACACTCGTTACTGAAACGTTGTATGCTTTATTTCTTTTTCTTGCATACTCTACCCTAAAGCAGGTTCCACTGACAATGACGCCATCAGATCCGGCTCTCCGCTCCTCTCTTCGGTTCCTCGTAACTGATCTTCTTGTCGTCATGCTTCATGAGTTCCAACATCTTTCTTCTTGGTTTTCCTCGTGTCCGTTTTTCTTCTATCTTCCCTCTAGTACAGTCTTCAGAAGACAGTCAGCTGCCCCTTTCTACGGGCAGATTATTCGCAATCCCAGGCCGTGGTCCTGCTATACAGTGAGACTTCTGTGTGGATGCTTCGGTGTTTGCAGATACTGCCGCGTTCAGATTTCCCGTTCTCCTACGGTCCCACCGCTGTCACTCACTAATATGCAGAGCTGGGTGCTTGCTCTGTCAGTCCTTCCATTGCGTATTGATTTGCTTCTGATCGCTGGAGCGTAGAAACTCTGATGTGTCCCCCCTTTCCACCACCCAGGGGGTCCACCGGCTTATCCCACAAAGGCGGGCCGGGGGGAGGCGTTCTTTACACGGTCCAGCCGTCTGATGTCTCTGGGCTGTCAGTCTGGATGGACGCTAACAGAAGTCTGTGGAGAAGGGACAAAGACAGAACTAGTAGTGAGGAGTGAGGTGGGCGCGTTCGGTCTGGCGTCGTGATCGATCTGTTCATCATTGCATTGACCGCCGCCGAGTATCGGAGCGATGTCGTTGGTTTAATTGGCTTTCACGCCGACCGACCGACGGATGTGTACCGGGAGAAATTCTATTCCAATACAGCCACCAACCAGAATATGACATGAGTGTTTGGACGTGCTATGTCTAAATGCTGCTCCGCTGCTCCGTCTGTTCGTTATCATGCGGCCGACATAATAGGCCGCGTTACGAGTTATGCCTGTCCGCCTGTCTGACTCACCGTCTGGTGCTTTTAACTCGAACACAAGGGTGTAGAAAAATCAAAATTGGTGTGAACATTACTCAGGACAGGAGTAACTGGTGTACCAGTTTTCAGCTCAGAACCTCGAAGGTCAGGATTACGGTGGGTTACATAGTGTGCTCGACTCCGAACACGCCTCCGAGTTTCGGTTGGGGTTGTGGACGTTGGCCGGCGGACGTATATTGTGTCGACACCGGACTTGTGTAACGTGTTTGGTGTCAGTAGCTACTGATGCCAATTAGCTGCAATGCTGCTGGTAATAAAGACACAAAGTAGGCGGCTGTGCAATGGCTGATGTGTATGTAGCAGATGGTGTCCGGACATAACCCTCCCCCCGGACACAACCTCCTAGGAC
>Ga0209367_1012122_pt1 | contig 11335 bp, 8 predicted proteins | sample WorMetLIZISLAND2_FD_187412 | JGI IMG/M metagenome (GOLD analysis project Ga0209367, IMG submission 187412) | Marine gutless worms symbiont microbial communities from Max Planck institute for Marine Microbiology, Germany - Olavius geniculatus... ... | reverse complement strand
CCCCAGCGGGGTCCAGGGGCAGAGCCCCTGGTCGGGGGGAGGGTAGGGGGGCGAAGCCCCCCTGAAGCTGAAACACTTTTTGCTTTTGAACGTTCAATGGAAGCCGCAAATTTGCCCATTTTTTCTGAAATTGGCTAAAAAACGGCAAAAAAGGCACCTTTTCATATAAAGTCGCCTGTAAAAAATTTTCATGGTCGGGCCAAAGGGGGGCATCGCACCATGCCCCTCCCCCTAAATACGCCACTGAAACGAACATAAATAGACAGACAGACAGACAGATACACGGACAGACAATACAATCGCATACAATCGCAAAGACAGTTACGACTAGAAAGAACGCTAACATAAGACACGTATGTTATTTGTCGAACGTAGTTATTGATTTATATGATCGCGAGTGACTTTTATGGCTTTTTTTCAAAGATATTATGTCAACAAATACAGCATCTAGCGTCTGCTAATGCGGCAAAGTAAAGAGAAGTGACGCATGAGCTAATACTTTCACTTCCGTTTTAACCTAAATGACCCCTAAAATGCATTCTCGAGGCGGTTAATCAACAAAATGGCAAGATCGAGTATTAATGTTCGTGTTCACTTTTTTCTATCTGTGTTATCTCATTATGGAATCGTTTGTTGCTGCTCTAGCACATGAAAAAATTTGTGTTCAAGACTAGGCTGCGAACTTTTAATTTTTATATGTTCTACTTGGCAAATACAGAGTTGTTAGCAATACTGGCAAACAGTATTGCAATAGCAATAGCAATAGCAATAGCAATACTTGGTAAAAAAGCATTGCAATACTGATTGCAATACTTTTTTTCAAGTCAGTATTGCAGTACTATTGCAATACTCTTTGCAATATTTCACTATTCGCTCCCTTTAAATTAATTCTGATTTTTGCCTCTGTGTACAACTTTTTCTAAATTTTGGGTTGACTGGTCAAACCATAAATTGAAACAATAAACATGTTATTGTTTGTTTAGTTTTTTGACGCGATCGAACAAAACAATGAAAAAATTCCTTGCGTATATATAATTAAGCCCAAATTCCATTACGCCGACTTTGCGACAAAGTCTGTCGCGGGCACAAATCATGAAAGTCCCCGACAAAAATCGTGTCGCTGACTTTCGTGATTTGTGTCAGCAACAATAATTATGATGTCTGCTATTGAAAATTAATATGTGTACTTGCTTAAAGTCGTTCGCGAAAAGTCATTAAAGGCCACAAAAGAGTCAAGTTAAAAGTTTAATATCATGTGTTTTTAATTATTTGTATATCTATCCATTTTTCGGAACTGAATGTATGCCTGCTATCATTACTGTTCGTTTAGTAATAAAAATAGCTGAACACCATGTGTAGTACAGAATCAGTTGAAAGCAGCGCATGTACATTCTTCTGGGACTTTCCCAAACTTTGGTGCTCTTTAACTTACCATACGCGTAAATTAAATACTTGTCTAACTTACATGCAGCATCGCTGAGTTGATTTGTTTAGGTTTCTCATTTCTAATTCCAATTTATTTGAGCTCTGAACAGCGGGCATATTTGCCAAGAGAAATGGAGAACATTAGAAACAACGCAAGTGCCTGCGCTGAGGTAGTAGGCCTAATGCAAGCGCGCTACTCGAGTCCACACCTTGCTGTTGCTGCTGCTGCTGCTGTGCTCGCTAGGTAACGCAATTTCCCCGACATCCGCTGTCGCTTCCCATTGCTCTGCTGCAGCCGGCGCCTGCCGACAATTACATAGTCACTTCACATTCATCGCCAGACGTCGTAGCATTATACAGCGACGACGAAGAACTTGTGCCAGTAGACTGAGACAATGTCGGAGGACGACGAGCGTTGTTCACCGATCATCGACTTGTTCCAGCGCATCAACGTGTCAACGACCACCACCTCATTTGTAGTCCAAGACGTCGCTGATGCAAACGCAACGTGGTCCAACGGCGACCATCACCCGCCACTCGTCAGTACCGAGAAACTGGTGGAGGAAGCACTGTACAGGGTCGTCATCGTCGTCGTCTGCGTCATCGGTCTAGTCTGCAACATCATCAACCTACTCGTGCTCAGTCGCAAGAGCCTCACCGCTACCATGGAGAGACTAGAACGATCTGCGCACTACGGGCTTGTCGGTAAGAACTATCAGTTCACAAACAATCACTTTACGACAGCAACATTTTCTCCATTTTTAAAGATATTTAAGTCGGTAAGCAGCCACATGTTTCAACGTTAACTGATTTATCTACTAGTGGGTATAGTTTTTCTTATTGTTTTACTAAGACACGAAACACTTAACAATATCGGTGTTTTTGCACATCAAAATATGTGAACACGCAAATAATTATTAAAATTAGTTGTCTGAGAAAACAATTGATAAAAAATTACCATGGATTTTGTATACATTTTAACAATGTGCGATATATCTATAGCACAAGTCACCCGAATAGGCCTATTTAATTTTGCCGACAAAAATGAAAGAATCCTTTTTAGCACCAGCATAGGCCTATAACTACGTGCGTAGGCGCCGTGCTGACGTCACTGAGGCGTAATCGGAAGAAGAGACATAATCTCTTCACTACAGTCGCTTAGCGATACAAAAGCAATTACACTGCGGACTGTTATTTCCGGGCACGCCGTAATAATATCCTGCCCAACGCAGTTCTCGTTTCCTGCTGGACGAACGGGCGGGCATAAACCTTAAGCTGATGGCTTAAGAAATCTGACGGCAGAACTTTAGCGAAGCTCATAGTATATTTAAAGCAGATGAAGGGTTAAAGCTTTCGAACAAACACGAAGTCGTCGTGTCCTATTTGTGACCGTTGTTTTACTACTACGCTAACTTTGTTTCAAATTTTACAATTTAGGGCTAGCATTAAAAATAGGTTAGCGTTGCATGCACAGCTTTACGCGGCACGGCACCGACATATTTGTGTATACAGGGTGGGCCAAAAATGGCACCATTTATTGTGCGCCTTATAACTTCACCAAATATTAAATCGATTTTCAAAATTTTTACTGTCAGAATCAGGACACAATTTGTAATGAAACTGTCACTACAGATCCAACCACACCTCAAGTGTGTCGCTACACTACCTCGTGAAATGTCAGATGACGCACTCAAGCCGGTGACGCCACTGACCAGTACTGTTGCGTGATCAACGTTGATCGAGTCTGGCATGTGGCCCCAAACAACCCAGACTTAAATCCAGTCGATTATGCTGTTTGGGATGTTCTTCAAAAGATGGCCTATCAATGTTGACGATTCACGACAGTCAACCAAAGCCATTGTCGCTGAGTGGGGCAACGTGCCGCAGCGTTTGGTTGATCGCGCCATTGGTCAGTGGCGTCGCCGGCTTCGATGCGTCGTCCAGCAGCAAGGCGGGCACATTGAAAATTTGATGTGAGAACTGTGAAATGTGATTTTTAGACAATAACCGAGACAACAAACACGTTGTTTCTGTTGTTAATTTCTTAAAATGTGTTGTTACAAAAGTCGTCTTGTTTTTAATTGTTATTTTGAAAACACTGACATTTCACAAAGTAGTGTAGTGACACACTTTGGGTGTGGTGGGATCTATAATGACAGCTTTATTGCAAATTGTTTCTTGATTCTGACGGTGAAAAAAATTGAAAATCGGTTTATATTTGCTTAAGTTATGAGGCGTACAAAAATGGTACCATTTTTGGCCTACCCTGTAGTTAAAACGGTTTTACTCGTATAAAAAGCGCAGCCAATACAAAATAAAAATACAAAATTCGCGTCACGTCTTTTCGATTAGAAAAACGATTTCTGGTCAGATCGAAAAACCAGTTTCGAAATGAAAAAAAACAACTCGAACTGACAATCGTTTGAAGTTACTTGACATGACCAAATGAATAAATTGTTTTTAATAGCTTATTTCTAAAAAAATAATAACTTAACCTATCGGAGCACTAATGCGTGTGTCGTTTTGTGCAGAACTGAAAGTTTATGTTTCCATTTAAAACTGTCAGACGTTTTTGTTGTAACAGCATAAAGTTGCTATAAACTTAAACTCCACTAGTTTGATTTGTTGCGGATCTGTTGGACAGCAAGTCAAAATGTTGTGGATATGTTGTGGGATTTCGGTTTTTAGTGTGCATTTGCTCTACAACTTATTGCAGAGTTGCTGTCGACTTTTGGTTTGTTATGGACTTGTTGCATACCTTGTTGCACAAAGTTCCGCGTCACGAGAGAACGGTCTTTCTAAGACAACACAACAAATCAAAACAAATGGAGTATGGGCCTTGGGCGCTGTAACCTAGGGCCGAGTAGTCTGCAAGGCAGCAAGGGCCATCCGAAAAGTTTCCGGCTTTGACAGACAACAATATTTTTCAGAATCTTATATATCAGTGAAATATACATTCTTTGTCGACTTATATGAGTTTGCTGCGGATATGACGTCATGGTAATTTATGTCGTCACAAAGAATTAAATAGAAACGATTTGGAGCGCTAACGCAAACAAGATAAAAATCAGACTCGTTGTGTTGCATGACAATTTTCTAGTCTGTAGCAGGATTTGTAAAAGTGGGGCTCTGTGCCATCTGATTTTGTGAAAACACTGATAAACACAATGGCCCTCGTATGATGTATAGACAAACGTGCTGACATGTGACCGCAGGTTTGGCTGTATCTGACGCTCTGTTCTGTGTCGCTGTGCTACCGCGAGCCTACATCGGCGCTTCTGTGTTCGGCTTTCGTCGCTATGACTTCCGCATCGTCTACGCCGCGTACGGCGACGCCGTCGTCAACACGTTCATTGTGTCGAGCACCTGGCTCACCGTTGCCACGGTAACGCGGTTGATATGGTGACACGAGCACCTGGCTGACGGTTGCTATGGCCGTCAGTCGCTACGTCGCTATCTGTCACCCTCTGCATGCTCGTCAGATCATCGGTCGCACGTTTGCCACGTTGTCACTCGCCGGAGTCTTTGCCATCAGCGTGCTGGCAAACGTCCCGCGCTTTCTGCGCCAGCAGATCGACTCCATCCCTTGTCTCGAGGGCGGCCACTTCTACTACGTCGACTCCGGCTGGTTGGCCGTTCACAAGACCGTCGAGCGCGTCTACCAGTGGACGTACTTCGTCGTCTGCATTCTGACGCCCTTCATCTTCCTTATCTTCTGCAACGCCAACCTCATCATCGAGCTGCGTCGCTCACTGCGCATGCGTGTCGAGTCGGCGGGAAGTCGTGGCAGCGTGCGGTGTACGGGCGGCGGCAGTGACAGTAGTGCTGCCAATCGCATCACTCTGACACTCATTGTTATCGTCGCTATGTACTTCGTGCTAGTCATGCCTGCCGAGGTGATCAACTTCGTGCGCGATGTCGCCGTCGGTGACCCCCTCATGGTCGACACTTACAATCTGTCCGTGGCTGTCGCCAATGCCTTCCAGGCCGTCAACTTCGCGCTGAACTTCATTCTCTACTGCGCGGTCAACACGCATTTCCGGCAGACGTTCGTGCGTATCGTGTACCGGGCGTTCTGCTGCGGGCGTAGTCCGGTCGTGGCGTCCGGTCGTCGAGTTGTCGGCTACAGCACCATGTCTCAGGGCGCCAGCTGCACGTACCGTCGTGCCACCGGACTCGAGCAGACGCGCATGAGCGTCTTCGTGCCGTCGCCGACGCCGTCAGTGTCGCCTGCTCGCACCCAGCGCCGCTACGTGCACGACTCCAAGCTCTAAACAGCAACAGCAACAACGGGCGCAGCTGGTCCGCCGCTAGACATCGCAACAACCGATCCACTGCAGGTCATCCTGTACGTGCTGTGAGAGACCGTTCTCTCGTGACACGGGACGTCGCACAATACAGCATCAGCAGTCACACAGAAAGCGGACTTACAGCCATCTCTAGAAAGATGCAGTCAAGTGCTTCTGGCCAGCCAGCGACCGAGGAAGCTCAGCCATCCCAGTAGTAACTTGGTCCGTCGTAGAGCAACTTCGCTGATCTAAATTCTAGATCAACGCGTCAACCACTACACGACGCCAACACCTGGCTCAACTTAGAGTTATCGCAGACACGAGTATATTCGCACAGACCCGATGTGCATTATGTCATCAGACAACGGATTCTTGTACCAGTGCTCTGCTTGTTGGAATATCCAACCACTCAACGACAACGACTTATCACAACTAATCTGACAGTCGATATGTCGACCGAACATATACGACATTATGCAACAGGTGATAATAGAGCCGTGAGAAATAATCATCTTGTGACACGGTGTGACACAAAGAATTGCGTTTCTTATAGCACTTATGAGGTTACTTAAAACGTTATACATAATATAATTAATATTATAATGCTCTTGGGCGCTTGTATGTATAGGCAACTGGGTACTTGTTTGCCGGAAAATAAGCAAGTATGTTGCGCATTATTCGAGCGAGTAGGCCTACCATACAGACAGAAAGTATATCTATTACCTGCAGAGCTTCGATAGACGACAGAAGAGGAAATTTATGGAGTAAGCTCTTAAAACGAGTTGGAAAAAGATGAAAAAGTGATCTTTTATACCGCAAAAATATCTGCGGGTGCCCATGAAGTAAGCACTGAACACTTGTATTTAATAATTAATTACTTGCCATATATTTGCATATTATCTGCAACTGGTATATGCTACAAACTGTTTTGACACACTTAGGCGCTGTCTGTGTTGTTGCATCTGGCTTGTACATACATTGGCATCAATTCTCTATGGTTCTGTATAGTTATTAGGCTATAATGTATTGCTTACTTTTTATCGATGTAAAGACTGTTGCCGTTGTGGTCTATAGAACTTCTTACCGCGCGATGCTTTGCGTACAAGTGCTGCAGTGCCAATTACAGCACATGCAGCACTTAAGCAATTACTGCACTTCTCTCTGTCCGCCTGCTTGCTATATACTCGTGATCTGTGTAAAAAAACTGAATATATAGACCGCGAATCTGATATTTATCATTCTGAATAGTTTTTTGGCTATCGTAGGCCCACGCTATTCGTCCTATGACACTAAATGTCGTAAATTTCTGCGGTTAAACTGCAGCAAATAATGTAGGTATAAATTTTTTAGTCGATGAGCGACACGCTCAAATTTTTATTATTACGTTGCAATAGATATGCAAGATGAATTTTATCTTGAGTTTTTATAATTATCGTGAGACAGTTGTTTTGTTTGGCTTTGTTAGTGGACGTATAACGTACACATTACCTGATGCGTTAACAAGTTATTTGAGCAAAGCTCACGTGACGCGCGATAGCAGCGCTGCAGCGGTTGCAGCGGTCCTGCCACCTTGGCAATCAGTGTACAACAATAAAATAACAATGCGTCTTGAAAGAGTACTCAAATTTGAGGCCTCCGTACGGAAAACTTCTTGAATTAAGGAGGTTGAAACTTAGGTTGTTAAAAATGTACGTTCTATGCTGAAAAATTCATACGCAGGTTGTTCAGGTTTATCTTTAACCATTTCTGCGCAATTCACTCTGAAAAATGTGTTTCGCAGCCCGAAATCGCGAAACATTCACTAAAAAATTTTATTTTAAAGGTTCAGGATCATTCAAGGTCATCGATGTTGACACCCCTAAGAAGCTCGTCACTAGTGCTTGCTATAATAAGCAGGATGTCTGTGCCTATCTGCAACTGTTTCCATGCTAGACCAGCCAATATCAGTGGATTAATCACTTTTTGGAGGGGTACGCCTTTTTGACGTTATGGTGCTCAGGCCTCCTTGAACCTAGAGGGTCGGCACTTAGACTGCTTAAATCTGCGTTAAATGCTGAAAATTTCACATGCAGGTTATTTTGGTCTATCTTTAAGCATTTCGTCGCAATTCACTCTTGAAATGTGCGCTGTAGCCAAAAATTGCGAGAAAATTCACTAAAGACCACTATTTGGGGGGTTCAAGGTCGTTCAAGGTCATCGGTGTTAATAAATCTAAAAACCTGTTATTAGTGCTTGTTATGACAAGCAGTTATGACGGTTGCAGATAGGTACAGACATGCTGTACCTATCTGCAACCGTTTTCACACCAAACGAGCCAATAACGGCAAAATAACGTTTTAGGGGGTACCCCTGTTTGACGTTCTCGTTCGAAGGGAACCCCCGCATCTAAGTGCCCGAAATTTTGTCACGAAAAACTAGAGTCCTTGGGAAGATTTCGTGATCCTAGCTTGCACCGTTTTGGTACAGATCCAAAGTGTGACGGACAGACGGAAAGACGGACGCCCAGGCCATGGCTAATATGTCGCTAATTAGTGTACGCCCAAATCCAGACTTTAGTTGTGTGAACATGGAACTGGCGTATAGAACGTAATTATAAAGTCTGACGTCGATGCATGTCGAGAATTGTGGTTAATCATTTCTTGGCGTCAGCGCTCAGTAGTCCACAATAATTAGCAGATGTCTGCGCTGTTCTGATAACTGTCAGAATTATTCATACATCATCAGGCCTGCTTTGCAGTAAGCTTATGCGATCATTGTAGGCCACTGCAAGCATATGCATCTCGATATGCACGACTAGCTGATCCGCGTGTCAGCGACGTGTTATTAATTAACGCAGTAGTAACAAATTGTACCCAAATGGTCCTTTTCGTTTAAGGTATTTTGGACGACGTTTTGGCACCCCGTAAGATGCCAAAAAGTTTATGTTATTAATGTCATTTGCTGCTGATTGTATCATTCTGTCTGCGTTCACTGTGTCGTTTGTACCGTTTTTGTCTGTCTGTCTGTCTGTCTGTCCGTCCGTCTGTCTCTGTCTGTTTCTTTGTTTTATATAGATTTTTTTTAGCTTAAATAAACGCATTGAGTGACAGATGTAGGCCTACGCCAGACCGACAATGATAGCAAAAGCCCTGCGCATCTATACGTTGTAATCGCGACAGCCGGGTCTCCGAGAAGCTAATAAAACTATCCTTTCAGTTGCTGTACGTGTATGGTATATTATGTAAAAAAAGGACAACAGTTCGTGTGCAGTTAGCAGCGATATAGCCTAGCACATCGAAAACCGCAATAAACCCCAAAAAATCGTCATTTACGATAACGTTGACATTAAAGCGATATGACGAGAATGCAGTACCACTTTTAGCTGACGGTACTTAAGTAATGGTCAAGCTGTTGTCATGATTGTCGTCTGTCCGTCTGTCTGTCGGTCTGTCTGTCTGTCACGGATGTACTGTAGCTAAACAGTGCAAGATAAGGCCTAGCTTGCTATCGATCATTAGTAAAAAGTGGCATACGCCCTGTCAAATTAGATGGAAATCATTGACATTGGATGACCTTGAAGGCCGTTACGCGCTACTGTGGCTGAAAGGTGCGAGATAGGGCCTAGGTTGCTATTGATCATTGATAGGAAGTTGCATATTGGCTTTTAAATGACATGAAAATCATCAAACTTGAGTGACCTTAAAGGTTACTGACAACTAGTACGGTCGGCTATCCTACTAACGACAGCTGGGCTTTTTGTTTGTTTTGTTCGCTGTTTTTGATGTGCCAAAACGCAGTTAAAGTTGCATACGTGGGCTATTTTCTATTTACCGTGACATTTTCACAGGCAGTCGTTTTTTTGTTGTCATGGAGAGTTATTTTCTGATGATGCGGGCATCGCGCAGTTTTTTTCTGCGATGGCTGAGCTTCTCGTCGTGCTTGTGCTTATATCATGTCGTGTCAGTAAAAGTGTTTTAATTCCGAGTTTGTTGTCATCGACGTTTCAAGCATCGGTAACTTGTCAACAACTGTTCAGTGTGCAATACATCGTATAAACAGACATTGGGCAAAAACTTTAGCTCGTATTTTGACAAAATGTGATACTTTCAGTCACATGTATTGTGACGGGACACCCCCGTCGGACTGTAAATAACTGACTATTTAGTTAAGCTGTCATTTTATTTTGTCTGATTTTAGCTGTTTTATTATTTTATTCGCTGGACGTTAACACTTATCTGTAGTAAGTGTACATTTAAGCCGCAATAAGTTACTTTCATAGTAACTTTCAAAGTTGTCCTACCTAGTTTTATGAACTTTCAGAGTAGGACCATTATTCATTAGCTTTCAAAGTGCCTTGAAAGTAGCTTTCCAAGTACTTTGAAAGCCCACCCTATATAAACCCCAGCATTCAGGCTGCTGGACTGGCTCTATCTCTTTCTTTTTGTCGGAGTGTAAGGTCGTCTGTAGTGTAGATAGCTGTTAGTGTTGTAGTGTGGAAAGAACCAGTCTGAACAATTCTGCACCGAGAATGGACTAACTGTTATTTTTTACGTTTCTGTCTACGGTACCTTGTTGATGTTTGAAGAAAATATCCAGAAAGTGTGTTCTATTGACACCAAAAAAATGTCTGCGTCTTCAGTTTATAATAACTAATGCCAAGTCATCAAACGAACAACGAAACCCACGATCCTGGAATAAATGGATGATGGATTATTTATAGAATATCATCTAACAATTAAGCAGATTTTGCTTCTCCGCCGTGCCGGAAAGCCTATCTCCCGGGGTGCACGGCATCACTCCGACGGACGGTTTGGCGGAGTTCTTCACAGTATGTGAGAATTTACTGTTTTTTAACTAAACTTTTTTATTAGTTAAGCTGGTGGTTTTTAAAAAATAATTATGCTAAAAATAAATAAACTATGCAGTTAATAACTTTTTAAGAAACTTTTGACCATCACTTTGATGACTTCAGCAAACGTGCACCGATTTCAATAATTTTTTCAATCTTTTATTCTAAAATAGACTGCAGAAAAAGTGAACTAAAATGTACTGATTTCGTCGTTCAACAGCTTTAGAATGTGTTTGACAGTCTCGATGGTGACAGACGCAGTGTTGAAAGATGGCCACAAAAGCGGCATAATTGATGAAAACTAACTGCTTGTTTCGCAGTTACTGTTTTGCCTGTTAAAGTGTAGACCTATTTAAAATTGTTCAGTTTTTCTATTTTCTGTAATTATGTGTAGGCTAATTTTATTTTACAATCGTCTTTGTAGACTGAAGCCAAAAAAACGAGCAAATAGACTACAATAAATTCTGATGTATTATGATAATGTTTTATTTTATATATTGTGTACAAATTACAGCTACAAAGGAATCAATAAAGCACGAAAAACTCAACGTGTTACATCACCGAGTATCCCACATCTTGGACAAGGTTCCTGCAGACAAATGAGTGACTGTAACGTTGCATCAGTGCAATTAGAATAAACAATGCTTAGGTGGAGCTCGGTGGCCGAGTGGTTAGAGTGTTGGACTCAGGTCAACTTCACCAGAGCGAGAGGTCCTGGGTTCGATTCCTGGACGGACCCCTCAAAAATTGCCAGGCCTCAGGACAGTCACGTGGGCACGTGTCCAGCGGGTGG
>Ga0209367_1012120_pt1 | contig 11336 bp, 7 predicted proteins | sample WorMetLIZISLAND2_FD_187412 | JGI IMG/M metagenome (GOLD analysis project Ga0209367, IMG submission 187412) | Marine gutless worms symbiont microbial communities from Max Planck institute for Marine Microbiology, Germany - Olavius geniculatus... ... | reverse complement strand
TCTGTGATTTCCCAAGGTAAGACAGTTGCACTAAATAGATGAGGTGGGAAATGAAACCACCATTCGATGACATATAGTCTCATTAATAAGTGTGCCAAAAATTATTATAATCGGACATTCATTGTTCCAGTTATTGCAAAAAATGTAGTCACATGCTTTTTTTTGAGACACAGTGTAGAAAGAAAAACATAAATGACATAAATCATAAAATGTTAGAAAAAACAAGTGGTGAAAACGCACAATGGCAAGCTGCTGATGAACCTCCACGGCAGCCCACACAACACCAGGATCAGGATCTCCGAGGCTCTGACGTACCAGTGGACGAATCTCTAGAGCCAAGTCAGGGACTTTACGCAGGAATGAATGGAGACACAACACGGCCTTCCGACGTACAATCTCTCTGTGGCACAACAGTCAGCAGAGGCACTAGTCAAAGCGGCTATTTCAACGTATGTAGCAGAAATTTGTAATGCTGAAAAAAGATGAACACAAAATGATAATGCTAAAGTTATCAAAATCTAGCAGAATTTGAAGATTTGGGTCCGTTATCCAGAAAGTCCACTATTCCGAAGGTCCATTATTCCCACTAACCGTAACCGTAACCCTAACTTACCCTAATCTTAATCCTACAAAAGAGTCTGTAACACCAGCTGTGACTGTAATTAAATGCCAAATACATACCACGTTGTTATCATGGACACATATACTTACTTTGGATGACTCAGTTTTTCGATCACACTTGGCAATAATGCTGGAACTATTTCAGCATTAACCATATGACACGATGTCATTAACGATGCACATAACTCCAGAATATTGCTACTTCCCAGATCCTAACACAAAAAGTATTTAAACTAATGCAGAAAATGTTCCCAACTAAAATATATTTTTTTCAATTTTAACGTAACACACTCTCCCATTCAAATGCTCAGACAATATTGCGCAAAAGATCAGTAAAATGCATGATTGTTTACGCAACTAATGCCAATAAATTTTCTTAGAAGAGATAAGTGCAATCATTGTGACACAACTCATCATTTGCAACATCTAAAACTCCAAATTAACATTTAAATATAGCTTAAAACAATAAAAAATTGTCTGCATATCAAAATACAGAATATGCTTCAGGACTAAAATCTGCATACTACATAGGTGAATTATTATGCAAACCATTTTAACCAACTGACATGACATAAAAAATACCAAAATAATTTTCAAGAAATAAAACTTCAGAAATTGAGCTGGATGTCACAGGCCAGACACCTTTCCTGCTGCCTAATTAATAATTAATTAATAGCATCAAAACATTAAGCGAAACAACTAACGGCTACTCTTTAACTCGTGTAATGTGCAACTACATTTACAGCACCAAATGAACAGACTCACTCTTCTAATGGTGTTGACAACTAAAACTCCTAACTCATGCCTATTACGCAGGAATACTGAACATGCAATATAACCTGTCGTTACAAAACACATACATGATATGAGGTGACAAATGACAATGGTCGATTAGTTATGAGTAGGGACCAACCGAATTCACGGGGAAAAATGCATGATTTCACGGCAGAATTTTTAAAATGTGTCAAATTTCACGGAAAATTCACGAAAAAAGTTTTGGAAACTCACGGACCACACAGACGTTATTTTGAGGTGCTGCGCTAATGCAAACGAAGAAATTTCAGAACAACGAATATTTACTACACTATAAGTCAAAACTCAAGACAGTCAATGTCAACTACTTAGTGCTGAAGTGCGACACGTAGCAAACAGCAACATCCGTAGAAAAGCTGCTGATAAAACTCTGGAATTGTCATAAATTAAACTAAAAGCGCTAAAATTCACGAAAAATCACGGATTTCATGGAAATCGGCGTTTTTCACGGAAGAAGGCCAATTTCACGGAAAATGTCACGGCCGTGAAATCGTGAATTAAGTTGGTCCCTAGTTATGAGCCAACCAACCATATCAACACAATGGTCTCACATAAGACAGTTAACTGACTTTGTCATTCACTCAACTAACTTCAGAAGGTTACAATGCAGCCAGGCTTACCCAGTATAGTAATTAGTTGCTCAAATTTAGTAAAAAAATATATGGACATAAAAATCAGGAACTGTTAAAAACAGAAATATAACCATTTATACATTTCAACACTTAGTACTTTGACACAGTTGTTTTTATGCAAACATGTAACGTTCAAACCATTTGTGATGCAACTCAAAAAAAAATAATTTTTCCACACGATCTGGCAAACAGCTGAATGTGTTATTGTGTTAACTCCCTAGTCCGCCAGAAATATTATATGTAAAACAAAATTTTGAAAATATTGAAACATCCTGAATTTACAGCAACTGATTATGACTTCAATAATTTTTTTTAAAAAAGTAGTCAGTCAAATCAACATACCAACACGCTTTTCGAAGACAGATCCCTGCTGTGCCAGTTTCACAGCATGAATGAATGCGAAGGATACATCATAACCAAGCATGTGACAGATCATAAGTCTCAGTAAGCAATCACGTTTCTGGGCCTAGAAACAGCAAACATGATTTGCAAATCATCAAAAAACCAACAACAGTGAAACAGATTAAAAGTGGCACAGTTGTTCATAATAAGCAAAGTTACATCATAAGCTATAATATATGTCCCTATTTTTACCAGAAAAAGTCTAACAAATCTAGATTAACTTCGATAAATCTTTCAGCATTACCTTAACAGAAAAACTGCATAGCAGACAGAACAAAATCAAGCTAATTACCTGAAATCTAATGTAAACAATTACTCACATTGTACCATCTATATTCAAACATGTGTACTTACAGAAGGCAAGTCTGGAAGGGCAAGCTTTTGCTGCTGCAGGCATAGCTCCTTGTCAATTATGTCTTTTTCAGTCTACATTGAAATACATAAAATCTACAATAGACTGATAGCAAACAAATAACAAACAAAATTTTTTATCAGTGGTATATGTTAAGCTCACAGACTTCACCACTTCACAACATTAATCTACCATATATGCAAAAATAAAAACATAGCTCATATACCCCCAAACAATCACTCCAAGATAATTCAAAGGTCATGGCCCACCATATAGCTATGAGCTGCCATAGCTAAAAGTCCCCATAGCTAAGGGCTGCCATAAGGCTAGGGTCAGCATTAAAACCCTAGCTATGGCCCTAACCATGGTGGCTTCTAGCCTAATATGAAAGCAGTTCAATCCTATGATTCTCATATCAGAGCCGTGTAAAGCAAGACTAGATGGACCCTAGCTGTAGGGGCCCCAAGCTATGTAGCTACAAGCTATGGGGGCATGAATCAATTCAAACACTAGTCAGACGCACGACAACACACTAGCAGGAAGCAAAAATGCTAAGCGTGAAAATCCCAACACAAGATATGAACAGATTTTTTCACTGTAGGCGATAATCACAATTCATAACATTATCATTCATCAACAAAAATTTCTATATCAGCTAAGTAATTTATTCATTTTCAGGGTAAGCACTACACCACAATACAATCTTAATCTATTCTGAGTACTAAAAATCATGACATATATTCAAAGTGATATAAAACTATATTAAATCACAACAGAAATACTATGACTGCTTACATGCTTGGATCGAAGTGCAATGATACTATGTGCAAATGTCTGAATGCCAACTGTAATGTTACCATCACTTTTATTGCCTCCCAGTGAAGTGCCAATAAATCCCGGCAAAGATGCCAATGTTTTCTGCAATATATCTGACATAAAGTCCGGTCGTCACCTGCAGAACCGGGAGGAAATTTGTTACAAGCTAAATCATACATCAACTGATGCAGAATATTGAGAGGAATGCACAGAAAAGATTCCCCATGTATCTCAGCAACAATAATGATGCTACGAATGAAAAACTGGACATATAAACAAAATTCGGCGAAAGGTTATCAACCTGTCCACAAATTTTAGTGATTCAAAAAGCGTTTTTGCAAAGATTTACGTCTTATGAGTTATTTTGTGTAATAAAATTGGTGGGTGTTTCGTTACTTTTTTGTTGAGAGTGATTTTTTACAGTAAAACTGCAAGAATTAGCGTAGGCATGGCATTATGCCTTTCGATAGCCAATGCGACGTCATGTATAATTTTAGCGAAATTCTGTTCGATGTAACGTATTAAATGTACCTTTTTTGCTGGATCGGCGTTGAAATCATTAATATAACTGTTTTTGATAAACGTTGTCATTTTATTCAACAGAAATGTAAACGTTCAACATCAACATTCCTAACCGGAAGACCAGGCACCAACAAGTAACGTAACGTATTTACAAGTCCACGCAACTCTACGTTTGTTTACTGTGTGAAGTTGGATGAAATGTGAGTGATTAAATGTGAAATATATGAACAGGTAAGATCGTTAACACTAACCCTAACCCTAAAACCTAACCCTAACCCTAACTCTAACCCTAAACCCTAACCCCAACCCTAACCAAAGTTTTTGTTACGGCCAACACCGGGCCACTTTAAATCGCTCGTGAGCAAAAATTAAGCAAAAATCCGCAAATTTTGTTTTACATATTGACTATTAAGACAAAGTAGTGTGCAAAAAAGTAATTTATAACGCAATGATCTGTGGACAGGTTGTTAACCTTTGGCCTAATTTTGGACCAGCATTCAAAGGAAAGCCGAAAAACACCAATTTCTGGCAAAATTCAGTATAAAGTTTGTAGGTTCAGTAGAGCTGTCACAATTATTGACACGTTAATTAACGCGTTAATGCTTTAATAAATTAATGCGCGTTAAAAAAATTAACGCAATTAAAAAAATTAACGCACATACATAAATTTATGTTAATTTACTAAATTTTATGAAGCAAAAGTTGAAATATTCCATTAAACTGCGGTTACTTGACAATCGAATGAATTCGAGTAACTAAACTGTAGTTTTCGTTCCATCACTACTGTAAATAAATAATTGTTTTGATTTTCGATGACACGCTAATAGATTTCTATGACCTATGACGTCAGTTATTGTTGATTATCCGTTTAAAAATGTGTTTCTAACTTTCTATATTAGACAGGCAGGGCCCCTCAAACGTCGCGAGGCCTGTGATAACTTATCTCCCTACTCTCCCTCTCGACGGGACTGGGTGCGTTAAATTCACGCGTTAATTAATGCATTAAAAAATTAACGCATTTAAAGCTCTAGGATTCAGATGATTTACGAGCAACACAAGTTTTTATAACCGATGCGGCGATGATAAACCTTTTGCCTGTAATCTGTATTAATTGCAATACACACCTGAACGAATCAAGACCTCCGATAGCGGACACTGTATCACGGTAGCACTAAGAGTGCCTTAAAACGTACGGTATAGGCAAATGTGACAGTCTAAACTGTTCAATTATATAAACGAACCGTTCCTGCAGTCACATATCTCTTATTCCACCGTTAAAAGCTAAAATATTTGGATAAAAATACAAAACACAAACACACAATGTTTACAAATAGCACACTTCTGCTTAAGTAAGTAAGAAAAAACGACAATTTCCGACAAAATTCAGTAGGCCCTACGAAGTTTGAGAGCGAATAACTTATTCCCTGACCTCCGAAGAAAGGGAAATTTTAACATGATAAACTACTTCATCTATATTACGCATTAGTAAAAAAATTAGCTTGTAACAAATTTTCTCCGGGTTTGCCAAAAATGAATTTTCAGCGATCGCCCACTTCAACTCACAAGAAACCATGCAATGATGCAACGAATGCTTGGGTCATTCTACCGAAAGTGGCAGATTCCAGTCCTTGGTAAATAAAATTGTCATCTTATTGTAAAAATAAATATTTTGCGTAGCCTAATTAAGGCCCGACGTCTAAACAACCTGTGCGTGCGATTAGATTGTGCATAATTTAATGTTTTCATGAGAAAAATTTTTCCGATATATACAAAATGTCACTGGTGTTACCAGTCCCAGGCTGAGCTTATAGACAAATTACAGCACAAAACTCTTTTAGGCTACGCTTAAAATCAATTCACGCGCGCGAGCGCGCGCACACACACACACACACACACACACAAATTCGCACAAAACTACATATTACCACAGAGTAATGCGGTTTTCAGCAAAATGTTCCGAAATGAACATGATAACTCTTTAGTGGACCAAAGTTTATGAATTTTAAGTTTTTACGCCCATACGGTAGCGAATGGGTTGTGTTTGATCCCTTGCTTTTCCGATAGGCTCAATCCTTTCCGGAGATAGACCTATTTCCGGGCAAATTCTAAAGTTGTCCGAAAGCGCATCAACTTTTGCACGTTTTTTGTTCACCCAAAATTTTGTGGTGTCGGCCTCCCGAACATTTGTTCCCAAATTGTCATGCCTGCCTATAAGCCGCACGTCACATAGAAAAGTTTCCTGAGGTTACTTCACATAGTCCCAAAGTTATAGGCGGACATACGCTGAATATTAAGCCGATTTTTGAATGTTTATTGTTCAAATTATTGTTGTGACCCGTGTCCCCAGTGGGGTGTGCGCTATCAAGCCGCGGTCAATTACAGCAGAGTAGACATCGGAGATCGAGACAATTAAACGATCGAACGTACAACGTTCGGAAGACAGAGAACGCTGCATATAAAGTGATGCAAAAAATCACGTTGTCGCTAATTCTATTCCGTACAGGATGGCAGCTGACCTGACCTCAACCGATGTAGTCTTAGAAATTGCTGTCATGACATTAATCTTGCACCTGCGTCTCATTATTGTTATCGTAGTTATGTCATCAATGTCCACTATCTAGCTTAGCCATAGGCTGTGCACCTATTAAGGGTCAGTGCAGACGATGCAAAAAACGGAAATAGAGTGAAGTAATTACTTCAATCAGCCGAAAACTAGCGATAATCGCTTGGTCCATGAGGAACTAGAACTCGTCGATCCGCCATACAAATTGGCGACGTCGAATTCAATTACGCCGCAGAACGCCGCACCGGGTTTTGTAGCTGAGACGTCAACGTTCAGTGATCTGGATAGTTTCAGTCTGACTGACGCAAACGGCAACTATAGGATAATTAGGAAGATTCGATTCTTATGTGATGAGCGTACTCGTTGAAGTTAAGTTTGGACGGTTCGGCAAACCTCTGAACGAGAAAGTTTTCTTCTAAGAACGCGTGCATGATTACGAATGTTTTCTAAATGTTGACTGTTTGATATTACATGTGCCGACGTGCAAAACATTTTGCGCATGTTCTACAGCAACCGCTTGGAATTTTAACATGGAATTTTGCAGGTTCATTTACAGAAACGTTCTACATCTAACAGCTAAGTGAAGTATGATTCTGTTGAAAAACGACGAAATTGTAGACTTCTGAACATGATCGCCTACCGTTTTTTCAGCATTAAAAATGTTTAAGCTAAAAATGCTATTTAATTTTCAAAAACCGGTTACCACGTTACTGCCGATGACGTCATAGTGACGCTTTGACAAACAGTAATTTATTTTGTTTATAAATTATCACTAAATTGTCGTTCTTTTTCAAGCAATCGCCGGCTGCCCACCGGATTCATCTTCCAGCAGGACAGCGCACCAGCACACACAGCGCGCAGCGCAGGAAACTGACTGCGGGCCAACTGTCCAGATTTCATCAGAAAAGACCAATGGCCTCCAAATTCGCCGAATGCAAACTCGGTGGACTATCACGTGTGGTGTGCAATGTTGGAGCTTACCGCAAGCTTAATACAAAGCCCAAAACAATCGCGGAACTCAATGAATCGCTTCAGGTTATCTGGAGCAACCTACCACATTACAAGGACCGATCGACAAGACTGTAAAAGACTTCTCAAATTAAGCGACTGAAGGCTTGTGTCGGACATTGGAGCTGTCGGTGAACACTTCGAACATTCACAGTGACAATGGAATTTTGACATCTGATCATTAGTTAACTGTGTTGTTTGACTTGTTTCAACGATGTTGTTGAACTGGTGTTGTAGCTTGAACATTTTTTCACGCTGAAAAATCGGTAAGCGGTCATGTTAAAAAATCTACAACTTCGTCATTTTTCAATGGAATCAAATTTTATTTGGCATTTAGCCGTAGAACAATTCAGTAAATAAATCTGTAAATTTTCAGATTAAAATGCTAAACGGTTGCTGAAAAAACAGCAAAAAACTTTAGGGGGCTACTTTTTTCTGCCGCACCCTGTACACGTGGCTATACTAAAGCTGTCGAATTAACGCGTTAACTTGACGCTTTGACGCTTTAAAAATTAACGCGCGTTAAAAAATTAACGCACGTTAAAAAATAACGCAAATAAGTAAATTAACTAAATTCTGTAAAGCAGGAGTTCCAATATTTCATGAAACTGCGGTTATTTGACGACCGAATAACACTCGTTCGTTCGTTACGTTCGGTTACGTTCGGTAGAGGCGGACCTGAGACCTCTGAACATTGGTCTTTTTTCTGCGTGGAGAAAAGCTTCTGGGAGGGCGGACTGGCGCCACATCGTGGACACGGCTACGCTCTGGAAGAGTACGCCATAAGAAGAAGAAGAATAACACTCAAGTTATACTGTGTTGTTGTTGTTCCATCACTATACTGTCACCGTTCTGCGACACAAGTACGAGTTCGTCGGTCGTCATTCCAGTAGCCTCTAGATGCAATATCAGCAATAAAATGCATGCGTTAAAAAAATTAACGCAATGCGTTAACGCGTTAAAACAAAAAGCCCAGGTAACGCAAAGGGGAACGTGCGACAGCGGTGCATGTCTAAAGGCCCACTGCGAACAAAATCTCACCGATCCCAGCAATTGACACGAATGTCAATTGCTTGCACGATAATTTTCATTCATTCATTTACATACGCTAAATGGCGCTGCCAGTTTCGCGCGGCTGATGTTGTTCGAGCAACCGAAAGAGCGCATTTTAAAGGGGAAACCCCTTTTGATGCTTTTGTGTGCAGACTTTCCTGAATTTCATACGCAGGTTGTTTTGTCTATCTATAATGATTGGCCTATCTTGCACCGTTTTTGACTGATCCACCCGTGTGACAGACAGACGAACAGACAGAAGAACAGAATTGCGATGGCTAAGACGCGCTATGGGAGTACCTGCTGTCGCGCGTAAAAATTAACCCTTCGACAGCTATAGCCTAGGTTATACACGAAAATAAAACACAAAGCGTTTGCAAGATACCATATGATCCTGCAGTGTAAAACTTCGTGCTTACATCGTAGACCGAATAGGCTATATAAAAGCACAAAACACTAGCAAGATCATATAAATACACGGTGTCTCAGAAAAAAAACAGTCAAAATTGTTTTGTCCACAAATTTGTCGACTGTTTACTAAATTTGATAATTTTTGGCATGAAGATGGTAAAGACGATAAAATCACGCAACGTGCACTCATTAATTTTTTCACCTCTCCTAATTTATGTCAACACACTACCGTGTGAAACATAAATGTTCCAAATTCTTGCATAACCTAGAGTTATTTTTCAAGTAAACGCTGTAACGACTTAACTAAACACAAAATAAATCTCAATGTAAATTATTTAACAGAATTCTAAGTTTTTGTAACAAATTGCTTGCAAATCATCAGAATTTATGTCCAAAGTAGGCCCTGCATACAAAGACAATGGCGTAGATGCAACGCCAATGGCTGATAGCGGAATCAACAAACGACTGATCAAATGGCATTCACTTATCGATTAGACGTGTTTTAAGCTCATCAGTCAGCTATTTTGTTGTCTGCTGCTTTTGCCATAAAATATTTAATACCACAAAATTATTAAACCCCATAGCGCCCTCCGCTGAATTGATGATGCAAAGGTAAGCAATCCGAATAACCACCGCGTAATGTAACAATTTGGAGCATCCGTGTTTCACACGGTAGTGCGTTGACATAAAATAGATGAGGTGGTAAATGAGTAAACCTTACATAATTCTATCATCTTGGCCATCTTTGTGCCAAAAATTGTTAAAGTTGGTGGAAATTTGAGGAAGTTATGACAAAAACAATTTTGACTGTTTTTTAGACACGGTGTAGATGAGGAAATGGATGATTGCCGAATGCAGCCCCAGATTAGTGCTATGGACGAGCCGGTGTGTTTCACGAGTGACAAGCACAATCATATAGTAGGCCTAGAGCGTTAATCAGTCACGCGTTGAGACACCCATTGTCGCCGGCGCACATGTTCCTAGGGCTGAGTTCTATATAAAACGCGCATCGATGATCTCAGTGGTCGATTCCTTGCAGCCGAGTTTTGTAAGCAGGACGTAATATACTACATGGCGTGACGGCCACTAGTAGGCCTACTAAAGAGTGAATGCAGTGATGTGCTGGCGTGGACTGAGACTTCAACCCCGTCTTCACAGTTCTCGCTTTTAATGCAAAAAGTAAATATCCTCCAGTGTGAACGTATCATGATCTCATTTCACAAATGTTTCTGTATCTTTGCAGCTATAAAAGTCAGTACTTTAAAATCAATTAAATACCTCGCCAGAGTCATTGTGTTTTTATGAATTTTATTCTGCCGTAGGTCATTTCGCATCAAGCCCGTCTGTCTGTCTGTCTGTTATGTGCAGCTTTCTAATACCACGTTTACACGATCAAGCAATCATCAAGCAAACATCGAGCAAATATGAAGCATGCATAAAGCATAGCCTACACAAAGCAAACATCACGCAATTAGAGCACACGTCGTGCACGTGTATTTTGAATGTATTTGCTGGATGTTGCTCGATGATTTCTCGATGTTTGCTTGATCATGTAAACGGGGTATAACTCTGAAACATAAACCGTAGAACAAACTCAAATTAGTGTGAACAACTACCCAACGCGGAAGCAACCGGCATGCCCTCGTAACGACGCGTTAAGGCGCGTACAGAGCGACGTAACTGAACTGAACTATAGCTTAACTATAACTTAACTATAACTGAACTATAACTTAACTAAACTGGACTGACGCGATTAAGTTTTAACGAATTGATTAATGGGCAAGCAGAACAAGCCCATTGTTCATTGGCTGACGCGTACGTAACTACAGTCACGTATCACCGACGCCGTTAAACGGTGCCTACAGTAATGCATTACTGTATGCCCATTGGTCATTTTGTCAAAAACGAAATCATATCACTTCAGTTAAGTTCAGTTCAGTTACGTTGCTCTGTACGCGCGTTTAGAAATAAAAGTGGAATGATGTTGCTTATTATACCTCATTTACACGATCGAGCAAACATCGAACAAACGTTGAGCAAATGTATTAAAAATGCACGTGCTAACTGCTCGACGTCTGCTCGAAGTTTGCTAGCATTCATCCAGATAGCTCGACGAGCTATGGTAATTAGCATGCTAATTGGG
>Ga0209367_1012119_pt1 | contig 11336 bp, 8 predicted proteins | sample WorMetLIZISLAND2_FD_187412 | JGI IMG/M metagenome (GOLD analysis project Ga0209367, IMG submission 187412) | Marine gutless worms symbiont microbial communities from Max Planck institute for Marine Microbiology, Germany - Olavius geniculatus... ... | reverse complement strand
CGTTCCACGTGGAGTCGACATTCCATTCACTAATTATCGACAACGACTTGACTTGACCTTCAAAGCAGCTGTACAGACCGTTAATGCTCACCTAAACCAAAATCACACTTTTCCCAAATTTTTATTTCCCCCATTTTCATGTCTCGTATTTTCATGTCTCGCTTTTTCCTTACCTGTATTTTCATGCCACGCAGTATGGTGCCGCATTTTCATGTCTCGTATTTTCACGACTTGCATTTTTGATGGTGCCGAATTTTCATTTCTCGCATTTTCAGTCGCCCCATTTATAACCATTCGGTTCAGTTCAGTACGTCTCATACAAGACTATAAGGCTCTTTATAGAAGTTCAGAATAACAGCTTATTGCCGACCGCTGCTAGCTGCTAAAATAGACGCAGTTATCCAAACGCTGCGGCAGTTTGCCACACTCCGTGACGATCGCTTGCTTCAGCTGGTTGACTTCGTGAATCATTAACATTGATAGGCCATCTGTTGAAGAACATCCCGAACAGCATAACTGACCGGATTTAAGTCCGGGCTGTTTGGGGGCCACATGCCAGGCTCAATCAACGTTGATCAATGGCGTCGCCGACTTCAGTACATGGTCTGACATTTCACAAGGTAGTGTAACGACACACTTGAAGTGTGGTGAGATCTAAGGTGATAGTTTTATTACAAATTGTCTCCTACGTCTGTCAGTGAAAAAATTGAAAATTGGTTAATATTTGGTAAAAATATAAGGTGTACACAAATGGTGCCATTTTTTGGCCCACCCTGTATATATTTCAACATTTATTCTCATGCAACACAGTCGTGAACAAAACCTTTCTTTGGCTTTACCGCATCGGTTGTCCTAAGTTACTATATTAATCTTTCTATTTTTCTCTGTTAAGTGCTTTCTTCAAGACATGGATGCTGTTTAGGTTCGACTTGTAATAATAGTGCTTGGTAACTTGCCAACTCGCGTTCATACAAGGCCCTCAAAGTTAGTGATAACAGAAGTACAGCCTCATAGCAAACCGTCGTAGAACGTTCTGTAGTTCGGATTAAGGCGCCTGCCACTCACAGCGATTGCTCGCTAGACATTCAATAAAGCCATCAGTGGTGTCAGTGGCAACGGGCGACAGCTTCCGCGCACAATACGACGCAGCAAAGCTACATAGCAAAGCCAGTCTTGTACTTGTATTGCCAGCTGCTGCAGCTGTGTGGATTGTCTGCATGTCTAAAACTAGGCTACGCGAAATAAGAATATCGGATAGTCAGCCGGAAATTGATTGGACTATGTATAGCGTGAGTCTACAGTTTGTTTGCGTTTAATTTCTATTTTACGGCAACTGCTATACTGCTGCTGGCTGTCTTGCTATTCTGCCATTATTGCCGTCGTTATGATCCGTCGTTATGATTACTCTAATAATTTGGCTGTTTGGCAATGGCAAATAAAATAATGATGATATGGTATAGAACTATGACACAGCGCACACTTTGTGTTGTTTCAAAACTTTAAGTAAGTAGAAAATGCACTTTAAAAGTCCAATTATCAGACTACATCTAAAACTTCTGCCAGATAATCGGCTGTTCAGTCTCTGATACGTCGCGTCTCTAGGCCTATTCGACGCTGGAAGCATTTGCTGCTGCTGTTGTTGTTGCTGCTGCCGCATTAGCAACATGTGCACCGCAATAACCGCTGCTGCAGAGACCGTTGCCGTGGCAACGCGCCAACGCAACGTAATGCGTCGTAAGGTATCGGAGGAAAAAGGATGAGCAGCGCTTCATTGACTGATGAAGACAATGAACGCAACTGTCCAATATTGCTCCGTCATCAAAGACATCAACGTATTTTTATCACCACTGGTTTCAGAGTTTGACTGTAATAAAAAGGCGGCTAGTTAACAGAAGAAATGGCCATAACTGATCAGCTTCACAGCGCAAATTTAACAACATAAATATTTTTTTCAAGATATAACATAAAAAAAAATTTAATTACTAGCATCATCATTATTATCATCATTGTTAGCCCGTCTAAAGTTTTCATCCTCAAATTTTGTTTTGCGTCTGAGGGCCAGCAGCATAATAAACTCATTCGTGTACACACGACCGTGAGATATAAAGCCGCGGTATACGTCGCACAGACGTGTGAATAATGTTTATTAAGAACTGTTTATGTAAAAGCTGTGCATTTATAAAATATCAAGCAATTTATGTTTAAGGACAGACTGTGCAAAGCGTTTCAGATATTAAAACAAATGATGATAGTTATTCACCACGAGGCAAAACTGATAATTGTTGCTGCCCCCTCGTGAAGTAAGCAAGTGCATTTTTTGGGCTATAGGTCTAACCTTTAAATCTTCCATTTCTTTTAAGGGTCAGGAACACTCATCAAAAATGTATTATTGGACACCGAAAGTGCTCTGTCAAATGGCATTTAAATTCGTCGAACGGTTTAAGCAAAGTTCACGAGTGTGACAGACGACAGACCATGCTACGGAGAAATGGTTAGCTATAGGCGGAATCACTTGCGCTGCAAGGCGCGATTCTGCCATAACTGTTGGCGGCTGAGTTATCTTCTCTGCAAGCCTACTTAACGACAGTTCGACCTAATCACCGGTTCTGATTTACAACACGTTGGTGTGATGGAAGTCGAGGAAAGCTGACTGACTTTGGGCGTTTTGATGATGGTCGACAGTGTATACAGTAGGCGATGGATGACCTATAGGCTGGTTATCCCGCCGACAGAGTGTAGACCAATGAAAATTTCATGAGTCGATGGATGGACGTCACTACAATCCGCACCATCGGCGCCGGTTTAAGCCTAGTTTCCACTCAAGCAACGGACGCTTTTATTCTTGCGTTTTTGGGCGGCTGCGTCTCTTGCGTCAGCTGCGTCCGCTGCGTCTATTTCGCGGATGGAAACCGGACTTTACTCTGGGCGTTTCTGTACGGTAATCCCGTTATCACAACACGCGCGCCCAGTGCGAGGAAATAGCAATCACGGCTGCAGAGCTAGGCGAGGTTCGATAATAGCCGCTAGTGGCGATGATTTCGTCGCGCTTTGGCATCACGGCACGGTCCCAACAGATAGTATACAGACTGGCGACACATCGTTAGCGCTAAGTACGCAATCATCGTACCACTCAGCCTATTAACGATATGCTGCTGGACGGGTCATGAACCTGAAAATTCGCGTGGATGATGAGCAACGTTGCATTCCTCCTGCAATCGGTCTCGGCATATCGTGTCCGTCAGTGAAACCAAAGTTAACGCGTTTTTTCACAAGTAGTCATTCTGTTTTTGTATTTTGACTATATGTCAGTAATTTTACTGAAGTGTAAAAATTAGCAAAAACTTGCTTCAGAAGATAAGTTTATGCAGATGTTTTTATTTTAACTACAGTGATTTTTTGGTTAAATTTATATTTTGCAAGGCAGTGTAGCGACGCTGTTAAATTGTTATAGTATTTTTAACTATCAATTTATTGCAATTTTTTTTCAAAAATGCGTTAGTATTTTTTGAAAATTGGTTAATATTTTGCAAAAATAATATGAACTATAACAAAGTGGGGTTTTTTGCGAGACAGTGTAGTACCTGATTTCATATTTGGTTCCAGTCATACGAGCATTATACCGTTTACCGTGTATAAAAATTATAATGTCTTAATTAAGCCACACAGTTAGATCACGGCTGCATTACACCGTAATAACGCAGTATAGCGAAGAAACCTGTATGAATAAAACAATGAGTGTTTCGAGGAGAGGAAGAGTATAGACTAGATATACGTGCTTGACTGGGCAATCGTCATTTCTGCAAACTATTATACGTTTTTCCCATTATCCCATGTGTACAGTAGATCGACCACACCCACTCAGCCGCTGTCGTGCATTGCTTAATAACCGCCGCCTTACTCCTTCTCTTCTAATCCCTTCTTTCCTTTCTCTAATCTCCCAAATAGATTGTATACGAGGCTGAGTCACGGCCGCTGATGATACGATGACGTGCAACGCTCTCGTCGTTCTAACTCGTAATACCTCGATCGTAACTGCGGTGAATTTACAACCATGTCGATTTTTATTCGCATATATTGCCTGTTACCGACTAAAATGTAGTCTTGGTCTTAGAACACGGCAGGTTTAACTAAACTCGTTTTCTAAAGTTGAACTTTGAAATAGTCTTACTTGTTGTCCCTGAAAGTTATTTGTTATCTCTTGTGATATTTTTATCACATTATCCAGCTTTCGTTAAGCTTATTATTATGCTTAACGCGTTCAGTAGCGAGATAAGTAGTGAAGATTTTCGTCGAATGTTATAAAACACAGGTATAACGACTAGACGTCAACTCATCGCTGACATTTTTAAACGTTCGATTATTCTTTTACGTGTGAATTAATTTTGTGGTGTAGTGTGACAGCGTTGACAGTACTGGCAAACAAACCCAACATTTACTGTCGTAAAAGTAGCAATTACATCCAGAGTCTCGGAAGTCAATATGAAGTACATCACCTGCCGGGTATAGGCCAATATATCGCGGTTACATATTATCCCTCTATTGAGTAGCCACACTGAAAGTAACCCAAAGTGTGTGTCATTCATATAGGCCATACCTGTGACTGCATCTTCTTGCATGCAGTGTATAATTATACGTACGTTACGTGGTGTCAGGACGAAGCCTTGGTACACAGTTGCGATCGACTTGCCAGCAGCGTTTTTCTTCGTTCGACAAATACGAGATTCAGTGTGCAGTTCAGAGTGACACTGAATGCAATGTCATCATGCTGAGCTAGGTCTATCTATATATGCGCGCGAATGATCGTGAGATCATTACTGCCCGCGGAAAGGACGACAGTATTGTTTTCGACATTGTCGCTAGATTTTATTGCTTTTCTTTTTTTCGCTGTCAAAGTCGGCTGCAAAATGTCGAATTATAATAAAACGTTGACGATGCACGTTGCAGGACTGTTTGTTACACGAGATCGCATCAAAAATAAGCTATATATCTTCATAATCCAGTTATGTCGTTACTTAAACGGTGACCAATAAAACTGCATCTTCGGTGATATTTGTACGCAAAAGGATTGTATTGTATGCTTTGGTTTTACGCTAATGTACGCGTGCTGCAACTCGTTTGCTATTCACGAAGCGTATATATCTGGTCATAATTTAGCATACGGCAGCGCACAGACATTCAAACGGTCCGTCAGCAGGCATAAAAAAACACCGCAGGTGATGCTTAGAACGGTTGTTTGGATGAAAACAGAACAACTGAAAACGCGGAGACGAATGGATATTGCACGGTATACGCGAAACAAGACGATGACCGGAGTTCTGCGTGAAATGTCAGAAACCGAACCATTCAGAGTTATTGGTGCTGTCCCGTCGTGCCCGCAGCAGCGAATAAATTGAATCAGCAGCCCCGTTGACCTTTCGCTTGGACAAGTCGACGGCCGGCCGTTTGCAATACAATACCGTAATGCGTCGTAACGAAAGCAAAATAACTGGTCGGCAGCCAGTTTATTGGACTGGGTGTATACCTATCACATTCGTTTATAACAAAAAAATACCCAAATAAATTACAAATAGTTATTGCCCGCATGAAATCCGAAAAAAATCGCTAAATAGGCTTATTAGAAGACATGTGAACAGTGTGAAGGAGATATGGCGACGTGGAAGTAATTTTCACGTTCTGCATTTTAATCAACTCAAAGAAAAGTGTTGCCCACATCAAATATAATCATCATTATCATCATCAGCATTATACGAATTAAAACCAAAACATACAATGATAGAACAAAAAGCAGATTGTCAGTGGCGGTTATAGGCCGGGGCCGGGGGGCACAGGCCCCCAGTTTTGCTTCAGTCCTCCCAGTTTTGTGGCCACCCATAATTTTTTGCAAAGCTAACACAAATATGTGATTTATTTGCGTTTCCAAATTTTAGAAACTTGGGCAAATTTGCGGCTTCCATTGAAAGTCTGAAAACCAAAAGTGCTTCAGCTTCAGGGGAGCTTCGCCTTCTGACCCTCTGACCAGGGGCTCTGTCCCTGGACCCCGCTGAAGGCTCTGCCCCCAGATTACCGTTATAGGCTCGCGCTACCGCGCTCGCCATGGGGCCATACCCCCCAGATATTGCGGGCTAAAACCGCCACTGCAAATTGTCACAAAGAGTAAGGTGTTGTCATCGACACTGTCGAATACGGGATCGTCAAACACACAGAAACAGAAATGTTTTCAGCCAGTTCTCAGCCAATATTACGAGCCCCCGTCGGCATTGTGCTGACTGTTGAGTGAAGAGCATATATCGTGCACTGTAGTTTAGTCGTCGGTGGATCTCGAGTTACGCGTCTTACCTACCTATCTAATTATAGGTGAGTGTTGACGGGCGCCGAGTGACGTCATCATAGGTGATATAGTACTGCAGCAGTCATGGCGCCGTCGGCAAACTGACTGAGTGCTAGGGCTGGGCAATCGGATTTCAATCGTATCACATGGAATCCTTTCTACACCTCTACTACCAGAGTAACCAAACCGTTCCAGCCACCATTACAAACTCCGCAACCGACGGCATCAACTACAACTAAAACACACCTCAGCAACAAACTTTTTATCACCACAGCGTTGTTTAAAAGCATTTAGATAATCATTCACTTGTTTGTTATTATTTTCTATAAATACGAGTAATTTATTACGAAAAATTTATTATTCATGTGCTTAGCGAGTAACTTTGCAAGTATTCCAGCACTCGCTTAAGAATTAAGTAACTTAGTTAATTGTTATAAACCGCCAATTTTACATCATAAGTATGCAATTGCGTGCCAAGTGCAGATCTACACGTTGACCACTGATTAAAAAGTTGTGTTAATTGTTGTAAACACAAAATTTGTTATTTTGTGGACTATATGCATTACAACGTAAGTCTTTCAATACGATCGTAACAGATTTTTTGTCATGCATTTTATTTGGTAATTTCTAAATCTCTAGTTGCAATTTTTGGTTAAATAGTTCATGGCATATCCTTTACGCCAGTGCTTCAGAGATAAATATTGCTCGAGTTTAATAGTTTCGGGCTGGAGTACCCGAGTACTGTGCGCAGCTCTGGTGAGTGGTTTGGTTGACCGTGAGATGCGGTCAAGCGTGAATTGCGCTGGCCGAGCATCAATCAGTGTTATGTTGCAGCGGCAGCGGCCTACGGCTAGAGGTGATGCATACAGTGTGGCTATGCCGCGCTGACCGCTAGCCTGCAGCCGTATCTGCCACTACAAATCTTTCTCTTTTCTCTTGTGTTTGTCTGGGTCTGGTTATAGTAAGCTAGCTTATTATTGCTATTTGATTTTTTAGTGTTGCTTGTTTGATGTTTTGATGTGGCTTTTTGGTTCTCATTCTCAATACCAGTGAAAATGATTGCTTGCAGTGACACATCTCTGAAACGATTTGCAATGTAATGCGTCGAGCGGGATGCAAAACTTTACTCACTTACTCATTAGAGCGTGCATTGGATTATGTTGGTGCTGCATAATACTTTGGCGATGTTTTAAGACTTTTTGTATGGTATCCAATCTAGAATCATTTCATGCATACGCTGGCAATGTTTTATTCTGGATTCTGGACGTTAGACTGAAGAACCTGGCTTTTAATGCAGAAGATGGTAAGGTATCTCGTCGAGCTGCAGGGTGTGTGGTAAAACGAGAACCAGAAACTAGAAATGTTTGAGCAGAAACGTTTAAAAAAATTATTATTGCTTTTATTCCTTTTATTTTTACTGCTGTATTGCACAATAATATTGCGCTCCGTTAACTCTTTATTAAATAAATTTTTGATTTGATTATATTTGGTACTTTTCTTCAAACATTTCGCCAAGATTTCCAAGCTTGCCGTGGATATGGATGTCCATGGATATATCCATGAATATATCCATGGATATATCTATGTGTGGATATCAGACTTAAGCTATACTGTGGATATATCCATGGATATTACGCTGGCTCACCTACTAATTAAATTGACGACTTGAATCTTTGTATCTCTATAACCTCTTTATTTTCTCATGTTAGTGAGTCAAATGAATAATCACTGACATCAGCACGTCATTATATAGTTAGCCTAAATTAATTTATTAGCACCATATAGCAGCAACAGATCTTAATTTTCAGTGCTTTAATACTGTTGGTTTTACAATAACCATTTGTGAATTTATTTGTATTTTTTTACCAAATGGTAACAAAATTACAAACTTTTGTGCTTACTAATTTATTTGATGCTAGTATGAAGTACAAACGAAGTGTCCTTCAATAGCGTTTACCCCATCACGTACCTGTAGGCGTACATAAATGCAATCTGCGTCTAAAAAACAAAAATTCCAGCTGTTGCTGGGGTGCGCCGACCGTACCGCCTATATCTCAAGGCCACCGTCCGACTTCGGGTCGCAGAAAGAAAGCGATTTTTCTGAGTGACTGCAGTCCCACACACACTATGGTGAAGCTGCTATATCTAATTCTAGAACAAATACTAGGATACGATACGGTATTTCAGCGCACGTGAGTGACGGTTACAGGCAACAACATTGTTTTTAAAATTGCGGCCAAATCGCTGCAGATAGAGACATGGTTACTTTTGACAGCCTATAAGAAGTTGCCATCGCCCTATCCAACTGTACCGTCGCCGACTTTTTACGATGTACTGTTCAGCCACAATACATGCGTTACAGACAGACAGACGACATACATGTGTCGTACCCAAGGGTCGACCGTAGGCTCGACCTAACGGTCGACCAAAAAACAGCATCAGTAAAATGAGGTAGATTTTCACGAAAGTTGGTACATACTTAACTAAGATCGTATTTCAATGCAAACGTGTGTCTATTTACTTGCATTAATTTTCTAACAAATTTAAAAGAGAAATGTCGGCGTCATTTTTAGGGGGGAGAAATGGACGTTTTTGCATTGCTGTTTTTTGCAAAAATTTGGGGGATACATGTACGCGGCATAGGGGTCTGTTGATATTCTATCTGAATCTAGGCCTATATACATCAGATGTGAATTGCATTTAGCCTAACGACCCCGATCATCTTACAGAAAACTCGACGTTTCTGGTTGGAGGCGTAGTTAAGATTATTTTTGATTAAAAACGTAACCATAGAAATGAATAGTGAATAATCTAATAATTCAAAATTTTTCTTGCAATATTTCATGGAAATTTGCTATATATTTTTCTAATTATACAGAATGCAACTAAAAATATTGCGATATTTTGTAAATTATGGTTTACTGTTGTAATCATACACGATCAATTTTGGTACGTTTGGTTCAAAATAACGTTAACGAATTATATAATTTTGTAAATATTTGCAGTTTATTATTTGCGAAAATTTAGCATTGATAGCGTGCAATACTTACGTAAATTCATATTTCACACGGTAGTGTAGAGTCGTAGTTGATTATAGTGAGATATTCAATCATCACGTACGTTATTGAAAATTTTTCACCAAATGTGCTAGTAAAAAAAATTTGAAAAATTGTCAGTAATCGGCGAAGATGTAGACAAAAGTTTGCACCTTACTTTTTAGCCCACCTTCTGGCACCCTGTATACAAGCATTTACAGTTCAGTGGTCAGCTGTATGGTAGATAAGCGTGATATCACTGGTCGACTCGTATACGTCGTTATCAGCTCGATTGGCTGGAGTTCTGAATGAGTGATCATCCACCGCGTTTTCCATCAATAATAACAACACAAGGGTAGCTCATTCTCGTGACGTCACAGCTGCTGCAGCTGAACGTTATAATGCCGCATCTGCTAGGCTTTCATCATCACCAACTGACCATCATAATTGGCTTAGATTGGACAGATAACGTCCCTGCAACAAATTGAAATTGATAGCAGACGAATAGCGTCACCAGCGCGTGCGTGCATGCATATTCATACGGAAACACCTAACCTGTCCATTTTGTTCTTTTTCTAGCTGCTCTGCTGCGAAACTTGTTAATCTAAAATATCTCGACGAAATATTTTATACTTGCGTGTTATTCGTATTTCTAATAATAGAGTAATGTAATCAAAACATGTTTAGAATAAAACGGTAAGGTTTTGGATCTTTTGGTGGTAATATTTTTGTACATCATACCCTCCGTAGTTCGTACAGATTGCGTTCGTAGCCTACATGTAATTCGACTTCAGCTGCATGCGCATACCGGTATGCTTAAACGTGTTGGATTCTCTACATGAGCAAACCACTCACGTTATTTTTCTTCGTATAAAACGCAAGCGTCTTCTAAAGATTTACTCTAGGATACGATGTTTTTGGAATGACCCTCATCAAGCCAGGCCGAGTGGACACAAAATGGAGACTTAGTCGCAAACGACTAAAAACTCCGAGAAATTAATGAAATTATTTTGACCTAGAATCAACGTGATGCAACAAATAAATTATATTCTGGCTGCTTTGCACCAACCGACAAAAATAACAACAGTAGATTTTTTTATTAGAGGCCGTCGTTGATGAACAGTGCAAAAAGTATTAAAAAGTTTTAAGTCCACGAGGTTTTATTCAGACTGATTGCATGAGAAACCAGACTGTAACCAACTATTCCGTGCGGCATACTTCAAAAACCTTGAAAATTCCAATGTGTTTAAAAAATCAAAACGCACGCTGAACATGCAAAAATGGCTTTTATATTCTGTCACCCCGAGTGTAATCTCGCTCTGGTAATCTCGTATGATTTAAAGTTGTAATTAAACCTACCAGATAATGACAGGTTATCGGTTCGTTCTACAATGTATAGGCTTAATTAGTTTTAGTTATTATGTGGCCACATTACAGGTCTTGTCTTGCCCGTCCATCCATCTCATTCATCTGTCCCGCGTGGGCTCTTAACTGGAAAACAAAAAGTTATGGAAAATCTTGCACTGGTACGAATCACGATAAACGTTCCCCACGGCTAGAGCAAGTGCGCCATTTTTGTCTGTCCAATGCAATGCATAGCATTGGACAGAGTATAAAATCACCTTTGTGTCCGTGCGTCCGTGCGTGCGTCCGTGCGTCCGTAAGAGATTTTCGCGAGATTTTTGCGCCTGTAGGGGGTTTTCGGGGATGCGCCATCGAATGCTGCCGATTGCATTTTTCTCCGACCGACCCCCGTTGTCATGGCAACGAAATTTGGGACAAAATTGGCTATAACTCGGCTTGCGTAAGAGATTTTCGCGAGATTTTTGCGCCTGTAGGGGGTTTTCGGGGATGCGCCATCGAATGCTGCCAATTTCATTTTTCCCCGACCGACATTTGAAATTAAACTGTTTGATTTTTCTACCGGTCTAAACAATCACTGATTATATTTATACGGACATATACTGTAAACT
>Ga0209367_1012118_pt1 | contig 11336 bp, 2 predicted proteins | sample WorMetLIZISLAND2_FD_187412 | JGI IMG/M metagenome (GOLD analysis project Ga0209367, IMG submission 187412) | Marine gutless worms symbiont microbial communities from Max Planck institute for Marine Microbiology, Germany - Olavius geniculatus... ... | reverse complement strand
ATTCTCCATAGTATTTCTCTATGTCCTCGCACTGTCTCTCCAGCCATTTCGCTTTGTCTGCTCTGGCCGCTTTTCGTACCTCATTACATTTCTGTCGATATTCCCTGTCTGCCAGTTCGCTACTGTATCTTTTCTTCTTCAAGATTCTCTTTTCTTGAACTAGACTTAGTGTCTCTGGTGTAATCCATTTCTTAGTTATCATCTCTTTCTCTGGAATCGTCTCTTCTGCAGCTTTCTCCATAGCCATGGCAATCCTTTTCGCGTTTTCGTCCAAGTCTTGTGATGGCTCTGCTTGTCCGAGATGCCGTTCAAGTGCTTCTCTGTACGCATTACTAATTCCTTCATCACTGAGTCTAGCAATGTCCCTTCGCTTTCTGATCATAAGACGGCATCACGCAAATCGCATGCATAGCCTATTACTATATATACCGCCGTTTGGTCCGTCTTTCTGTGCGTCCGTCTGCAAAGTGTGTTGTGCAAAAACGGCAAAACGGACCGAGATGCCGTTTAATGTTATGATTTCCGGGGACCCTATCATAGTAGGCCTACCTGCAACGTATTTGCACCCTGGCCTGTTAAAATCGGCGCCAACTCTTTCTGGAACTGAACCGCCTCTATGTAAAACAGAATCCTGGCTTACCGTATACGTCACGCTGGCCCACGTCACTGGTTGTATTGTATAACGTGCTGCAAACTTTATTACTAATTCACAGTTTAAATACAAAATTTTGACAGACAGTTGCAAATTTCTGACGGCGAAGATTATACGAGCGTAGATGCCCTACATTTTAATTATATCCCAGAATTTTCCCAAAACTGAGTTTTAAAACGAAATTTTGCATTATTTTAGACAAAATATTTTGAAGAAAAAATTTTTTCGACAATTTTCTCAACGGCCAAGTATATTTAAAGTGGTCAACTGCCCCATTTACTTTTTCCTCGCCCCGACTTCACTTAATACTAGCAAGCAAACGATACTGCAAGCATTGCACTGACCTTGCCGGTGATGGCCGAAGATGGACGACAGGAGACCTAAGTGAGCGGACAGCTGGAGAGATGCCGGCGAGTGGTGCGCAGTGATCTCTGTACAACAACTGTTGCCGTCCACTGCAGTCTGCTGATGCTGCTTATGATGATGATGATGTAGCTGGTGATCGTGTACGTAATCATGCCGGTATGACGCAAACAGTGACGCAAACGGCGTTGTCATGGTGACGCGTGACGTCATTCAACGGCGCCAAACCAACGCACCTCTGTGATCACTCACCGTCAATTTAGCACAGGTCTCTGAATCTTCGGACTCGACGACGATGCTAAATGCAGGAAATCGTTATACGCTTCGTCTACGCCCTCCCCATTTTCCTGTCCTTCGACGCCTTAATCTGCCAATTTGGCTTCTCGGTCTCGGCGCTTCGCTTTTTATATCGCGAGATCGTTGATTTTTGCGTATCTGTAACTAAATATTTTTTGATTTCAGCAAATTCGGAAGAAGAAGATCACTCGAAAAATTCCGGCCGTATTCCGTAACAAAAGCAAAAATTTAACTCAGACTGTCCTTGATAAAAACCACAACCTAACAGAAAATTACTGAGCGTATTGATGGGAGCGTAGGCCTACAGTGTATAATGTTATTACGGAATACGAAACACAGCAGTTGCTCGACCAAAACGCGTCTAAATGATCGGCGCCTGATCGTGAAGGCGATTGCACGGCTGACGACTGGTGCATTCGCTCGTCGGCTGCTGCTGCTGCGCCAGCTGTCAATCAAACTGTCGCTGCAGCACGGCGACTGTGTCAGCAACCACGCCTACGCAGACGCCATCGCCACAGCATCACACGGCGTACGCACTCCGGCGCCATTGGCGCATTATTAGCCACCTGTACAGTTTATCGTTAAACTCGTTTCGCATGGACAGCGGCAGAGATGGGTCAAGGGGAGGGGCAGCTACTCCCTGTGCTATGTCTTTGCCTTCCCTTCTGTTGTCCCCACCTACGAGGAATTTTGATGGTGAAAAAGTGCTTTCTGGTAACCATTGAGCGCATTAGAAGTTAATTAACCGAAATAGGCTGTATAAATTCACATTTTACTTATTTACATACACGTGCCAAAGCGTGACTTATTAAACGTAATTTTTGTAAGACAACACATCTGTGGTGTTTTGCGTTTCCAAATATTAAAAAGCAGGCAAATTTTCGGCTTTTATTGAACGTCCAAAAGTGTTACAGCTTCAGATGGAGTTTCGTCCCCCTCGATTCCTTGACCAGGGGTTTTGCCCTTGGACCCCGCTACGTCTTTCTGATGCACACAACAACTGAATAAAGTCGACATTTGGCCCACGCAAAATGTGTTGCTGTCTGTGCTTTAGTCCTTGCCCTTATGTTGCCCCCAGCTTCAGATTCCTAGCGTCGCCCATGTCGTTTCGAAAACAGGTATGGCGTATAGTGTATATAGTGTAGTGTACAGGCTATTAAAATTCTACGCTGTCGCTCGGTCTATAATTAAAAAAAACATCAGGCTTATTGTCTCTAACGACTTTTTATGGGGGTTTCTCTCTTTGACACCCTGTTCGAGGAGAATGCATGCTTTCACCCAGCTGCACAAAAGTTGCTCACGAGAAGCTAGAGACCCTCGGCTAGAATAAAAACTTCGAGTCGCTCATTTGGGCTTGAGTCAGTACCGGACCGTAACGACCAGACAGACAGACGGACAGAAATACGATAGCTAATAGACGCTTTGCACATAGAGCGTCGAGCGTAATTAGTGTGATGCGGAATTACTGCGAATACCTGACTGTTTCATATACAGCACATTGGCAAGGACAACCGAACATAAAATATGTATAAGCCTAGGCTAGGCCAGAGGCTGTTTTATCCTGTTTTGAAGTGCATTTTGTGACAGAATTGAAAGTGGTCGACAACCAAAGCAACTTCTGTAGGCCCTAAGTTACTTTTTTGGAAAGCTGGTATGCCTAACAATTTAAATTTATAGTTGCTAACTTCTTAAAAAGTTAATGATTAATTAACGATTAATTAGTTAATTATTCATGTTTTATTACCATACGCCAAGACTTGACGACCATTGGTATGTCCTGGGAAGGGGCTAAAGAATCTACAGGCGACAGATGATTGGCGTCGAAGTGTGGTCCAATGTGTTCACGACACGGGATTACCTAAGTCTAAGCAGTGTCGAGAAAACTCAGACAGAAAGTGACTTAAATCAAACTCCCAAATCATGCAGGCCAGATGAGTTTAAACTCAAACTCAACTCATCTACTTTGTAGTGAGTTAAATCAAACTCACCAAGAAAATAAATTAATTTACAAACTTACTTGTTTTAAGTTTTTAAAAAAGTTTTTTGACGTGTTGGTTACCAAACAACCAATCGATTAATCCATCAGTCAATCAATAAAAGCAATAAGGGCTGTCCTAAAATGCTAAAAACCTGTCAATCTGCAAACAATCACTGTTCAGTGTTCCATAAAATTTTTTTTACTTAGTTAGTCTAACACATTGTCAATAAATGAAGTTTACTTGAAGAATCTGAAACTTATGCTGTTTCCAATCACAGTTTATTTGCTGTGATACTTCATGTTTGCTTTCAACAACAACAATTTCTCACAGTTTGCGTCTGAAAGTTTGTTGCATTTCGTAGCTTCAATCTGTCCGTTTTTGCTGAACAGTTTTTCTACTGCAATCTACAGCAGAAGATGGCAATATTGTATTAAACTTTAAAAAAAAACTGACCTCACTCTACGATATTTATGCAGCATTGAACAATGTTGACGATTGTTATTTTTTAAAATTTTACTTAATGACAAAAGGCCGCAGCCACTAACATGCCATAATAAAATAATAGTATACACCAATGAATGTCACTGATAACACAAGTCAACAATAGGTCTCCTAGAAAAAAATAAACTTTGCAATAATTAGCCAAGAATGTGGAAGTAATAGATCGTTTAAAGCTATTTAAATTAGAAAAGTCAGTATTGACAGCTGGCAAGTTATTCCACCGGAAAAAAACCAATAGAATAGATAAATTTAGGTTTTACGCTATGTATCTGTTGCACAGATGTATACGGTTGGTAGCTATTATGACGACAAAAACACTAATGCGTAATTGACGTAAAAATGTGACGAGTATAAGCTATATCAAGCTGTACCGTGAACCAATGGTTTCACTCAGTCGATACGTCGTGTAAAAAAGTGGCGTTTCTATTCAGCGTTTCGGTCTACAAACATTTTTTTCTAAATTATTTTACAGAAAAAAAGCATTTTTAACGTTTTGGAGATGTTTTCTATAAGTTCATTGCATCGTTGAATAAAACGCAATCCTGGACAAAAGGCTGAATTTTACGTTTCGGTTATTTTCTAGTTTCACTTTTATTTTTGTGCAGAGATGTGCAATGACGTCGCATCTCAAGTGGTCCAATTGCACGGATGCTGGAAAATGTGCATCGCATCCGGATTTGTGTTAGAAGGACAAAGGAAAGTAGAAGCACCATTATCAACCTATATTCTGAGCGGGCAATGGACTAACAACCTTACAGACTTCGATCCGCTAGACTGTCGTTTGGTTTGACAGTAGATCTGCGGACACTTATTCGCAACTGCTTTCCGTAATAGCTACAGCAAAGATTTGGCTTGCTTCAACCAAGTATCTAGATAGGCCTATCTACGTACGTATCGAAGCAGGCGCATGCATGGAAAAACAAGGAAGCCCTTTGCCGGACTAAAATTTTTCCTAAATCGCTTCTACATCAGCTTCTGCAAACATAAATTTTACATGAAAGATTCTGCGTTATCGTTCAGCCAAAGGTTGTTTTCTGACGCTTAAACTGCATTGCCACATATTCGGTTCTCTATCGTCGTCGTCGTTGGAAAAGGAGGAGAAAAAGGAGGAGAAATCCACTAACTGCAGCGGATCGCAGTCCGCGACTAGATGGATCCACGGATCCGCGGACATTCCGCCGATGTCTGTTTCCGGGAGGTGTTGGTTTGGTGCGCGCGCGCCTGTGATTCGTCATCACGCCGATACGCTCCAGTAAACGCGACGCCAAGTCTTGACTGGACAGACGGACGGACGGACAGACAGACAGACGGCGCGAGCACAACGCGCACACGGCGCGTCTACTTCCGTGTTGGTTTTCGACGCGGCGCCGCAAACTGCAACAGCAGCAGCGCAGGTCGCTGTCGTCGGGTGAATAGCAATGACTTTGAACACACAGTAGCTGCAGTCTGAAGTGATGCACCACGTCGTAGTTTCACGAACGTTTTTCTACTGATCGATATAGATTAATCGATCGGTCAGCCGACTTATTTACTTACTTGCTGATTTTTCTGTATTCGTTAATTTTTTTCTTTTTACAGCCTCTAGTACCGGTACTCAATTTCCGAGGGCTGATACTACAAAAAATTTTGTCTGGAATGGTCACCGTGCACCATGTTAGAATTTGATAAACACAAAAAGAACAAAAGGAAATAATAGCTAAAACTTTACAACGCAGAGCTGATTAAAACACGGGCCAATTTCACAATCTGTTTATTATCTATCTAACCCTGTTTATTATTTATAGAACGAGTCGTTATTGTTTTATTTATTTTTCGATGTTTTCATTGTCAATGAACGTTGAACAGGCAGTGTAAAATGACGGTCATTGCAACTTTTTTTATTTAAAAATCAAACTGCTATATACTTTCCTAAAATACTAGAGGATTTTATGTTGACTAACTTTTGTACGACTGTGAGAATAAACTGCGTTTTAAAGCAATGCGGTTTCGGTCAGTCAAAACGTAAAGAAAAAATTAAGGGAACTTTTTTGTTCAACATTCGCAAACGTTGTTAAAGGAAAAAATAATTTATTTCCTTTTATGACCAGTGCATCACCCCGCGTGGATGGGTGATTCAGTGCTGTATTAGTACAGGCGTCGTACGGCAGGTGGCGCCAGCGTCGCCGGATGCGGAAACGAGGCTCAACACCGGCTGTAACGTGATCGGTCATCCGATATCATCACTGCATCATCACCATCAACAATAGAATACAATAGACCGAGGCGCCGCCAGCAGCAGCAGCAGCAATAGCAATAGCACTTAGCTACGCGCACGTCCGCCATCTAGTCTAACTGCCACGGTTACGCCTAAAAATGCTCCTGATTTCAGTTACAAGCTGGCGAAAAGTACAGACAGAGAACGGGGGTAATATTTTTACTGTTTATTATTGTTTTTTTTTTTAATTTTTATTTCGTGGCATTTCGTGTAATATATTACCGAACTCAACAGCTCGTGAAAAACATCGACACGTACGCTAAATTATGTCTATACGCATGAGAACTAAAGTACAAATACAATAGCATAACAGACTTGTTTTTAGTAAAGCTAGTTTGAAAGTCAGCAAAAACTGCACGAATATTTCTAAGGACCAATGAGGTCGTAGGAATTTAGTTTTTTTACGGACGGATGGCAACTGGAGGCACCGTGGGAATTTTCGCTACGTCCACCAGCCAATTGCTACCGTTACCGCAGTTACTTTAGGCCTCATGTATGTCTAGTGTACAAATACGTCAGTAAACTAATAATATTTATATTTTTGCCGGAGGCAAACAGAAGAACAAAAAAGTAGTCTAACCATTCAAACAAGGTATGCATATTTCGCATATATGGGGAGAAAAACCCCTGAGTCGATTGAGCGCAATTTTTGGCGGTAGATGTCTGCGACCTAGGCCTAATCACGCCAATCAACGTCGGTGAAAATTGGTGCAGGTTTTTAGGGGTGGCTTAAGGTTAAATTTCGCGCTTTGATGGTCGTACTGTCAAAGCGTGTGTTAGGCCTACTTTCCAATATCTGTCCTTTAAATTGTCTGTTAAATAATTTTCTTGCGTGATTTCTTGCGTCACCGTGGTCGAAGTCGACGAATAAATCAATAGATACGCTCGTATATGTTGTTGAATGAAAGGGCGACGTTCACTTAGTATGACAGCTAATATCTGCTGGCATTCGACATTACCGACATTGCTCGGTTGCTGGCCAATGGACAATGACATTTCCTCGACCTCACTGCGTCGTCATGACACTAGCTGGTGCCGCCGCGGTGGTCGTCTAACTCTAATGGTCTTCTCAAGGGACGTGGCGAACACTGATTGAAGGCGTGGCGGTCATTGTTGTCCACGCGCGTTTGGTGTCGCCAAGATAGCAACACGTTTAACTCGACGCTTTGTGAGTTGATATCTAGCAACAAAAGTGATATTTTCGTTCTACCGATGTCCATTACTGAGAATATTAAATGACTTCACAAAATTGCGTTAACACGCTTTGCTGGTGTTTTTTTTTTAAATTAGGCCTAACAATAATCATAAAGCGATGTGTGCAGTTCTTGCAAATTAAAATCCGTTCTGTATTATGCGAAATAGGTTTATTCTGATAATAATCGTGAACATGGGTCCTTACAGCAAAAGAAAAGTAGATCCTAGTTAGTTTAATTTTAGCAAGCAAAAGTAAAGCTTATCCCACGTTTATGATCGTCATTTGTAAATTACAGCATAACTTTTCAAATAGCTTGCTAGCTCATTCAAATAGTGCTTTACCCGAATACAATGTTCTTTTATTGTAGATACTAAAAAGCAAAACTATTTGTAATTAACTGTCAACTTTTTGTTACATTTTGAGTACACAATTCTACCACTTTTAATACTACTGGCCTCTAATTTGTGGTTTAGTGCCGTAACGGTATAGTGTCGGACTTGATGATTCCGGTCGGGTCGCTATCAAGTGGTTACTACTTGGATGAGTGACTGTCTGCGGACAGATAAACCATCTCGATATATAGCCAACATCAAGGTTAACTCAGCCTTTCATCCCCCCGGGACACGTAAATTGAGTACCAGCCTATCGGCGAGACGAGCTAGGTAACACTGTGTGATCCCATGTGGCAGGTGACGCCCCGTAGCACTCAGTGAGTTCCCTTTAATTTTTACTACTACCACTACTATACAGCAATGTTTTAATGTTATCGCCGTAGTTTTCGTTTTCGTATTCATAAACGGGCGTGATGCGGTTACGGATGAGGCGTCGATAGGCCTATTCCCTAGAGGGCGCTGCGTTAATGAGTTGCCGTGTCTGTAAATCGACGTCACAATGTCTGTAATGTGACGTGTGTCTTTGCCCCCTGTCCGTTTGTCTGTCTGTTCGTCTCGCTTCATCATCTTCTTGTGATAACTAGCACCTGTAGCAACGCCATCTAGCATCACTCTCCGACAACGCTTCTCGTTACACTTTGGCGTTTACAGTTTTCAGCCAAAATGGCTAAAAATGACCAAAAATTTGCAGTTTCTGTTTTGCCTTGGTTTAGATTCAAATTTTAACACAAGTCTGCGAACTTTGACACAGCTAGACGTTGCTGTCACGGTTGAATTTTTGTTTTATTCTTTGACTTACTGGAATCACCAAAAGGAACGATATACACGCCAGGCTATCTTGGTTAATTCCGTATTACTTTACAGTTCTAACAAAAGTTGGGCACAATTTTTATCTAGGCCACCATTCTCCTGAGTCTTCTCGCCAACATAGAAGCCAATATTTTGCAAGTTCAGTTTTTATCTGCGACAAAAATTTGTACATTTTAACACGCAGCCGAATATCTTTTTAAACTTTTCTCCTTGGCTTAATTGGAAACAAAAAAGAGTCCAGTTGACGTTAACGTTGAAATTAGCTAAAATTTATGTACTGACAAAAACTGGTGGTCAAAAAGTCAATGACATAGCGATCAAAACGCCAAACACCGGTCGTTAATTTTCACGAAAAATTTACCAACGTATACTAACAATTAATGGGCTCGATCGTAATCTGTAACTATTTGGAACAGCTGCGTTTAACACGGTAGTGCGTTAACACAAATTACAAAATAATAATTCAAGATGGCGGCAACCGCCATTTTGTATTTTTTTCACAAAACGTAATAACTCGGCCGCTAATTCAGTAAATTTTGCATTTGGAGACGTTGTGTTGTTGTCAGTTTGGTGATACGCGTCCTGCCAGTGTGCATTACATGCATTAGGTGCAGAGTCAAACCTCTAAGACCCTGATGACTCTTGTCACGGTCGAGTGAACCGCACCCGCTGACCGTGACGATCACGTGAGAGACCAGCTAGGCCGCGAGCCCGTGCGACTGTGTGGGTCTCTCACTCGCCGTCGGTCTGCCGCACGAAGCAGCACGTTAGCACGTGGCTAACGTAGTTTTTGTTCGTTTTCTGAGTTTAGGCAGCCGTGGGGGCTTAAGACCTAATGTTTAAGAGGCAGAGTTAAGCCTCGTGGTGTTGTGTTGAGTAGGACAGAAGTAGTGTTAGATTAAAGGGAATGTTTTGTGCGAGACGGCGAATCGAGTGTTGCGTGCTGGCAGCGTACTAGCCTCTGTTAGGCGGACGTTAGTTGTTTAGGCGCGTATTATTGTTGTTTTTCTTCTGTCCATCTATCCGTCTGTCCATCTGTCTATCCTGTCGCGAACGGTACTGAAACTGCTTTGCTTCACTTAGTTTTGTTTGTTACTGTTAATAAAGTCGCTTTTACTTCTAAAATCCTATATTGGCGTGTTGAGTGTTTTTTCACGCCCAGGCCACCTGACATTCTGGTGTCCGAAGATAAAGGCACCATTTACAACGTATCAAAAACTTTGTGTTATAAAAGAAGATTTTTGTATACTGTTGTTTGGTAGTTGTTTGTCCAGTTTCGAGAATGGACATACCTGCTGGCTGAGCTGGGACAGGTGCGCACACTTCAGGCAGGAGCGGCACGTGAACGGACGCGCGCAGAACAGACCAGGGCCACTCAGTCAACGTGTGGCGCGGGTACACTGGCTGCAAGCCTATTCACTGGCGCGGTGACGTGCAGTGAGACGTCTTTGGCCGCACAGGCGTTCAGCGCACCGACCATGCCAGTATAATTTAAGTTTCTACTCCACTAATTATTACTAGGCGGGAGAGACATCCCATGCGATAATAATTTTGTCATCAATTTCCCTACTACCAAGTTATCACATACTTCATTCAGTCATTTTAACTGGTTTTCGTGTATCTTATTAGTCTTTTCGCGAGTCCTTACAATGGATACTTTATCAGACCAACAGCGAGAACTCATTAAAAAATGAGTGATGACCGCTTAAAAGAAAAACTCAGTGCAGCGGGTATGCCTGCAAGTGTGACAGATACTTTGGTTAGACCTATATAGCCAGTTGGTAGCTACGGGCCACGATAAACTACCGCCTTTTACAACTGAGGGCTCTTCCTTAAGAACCCCACCTCCAGAGTGTATTTTGGCAAGTTCTTGAAAACCTGTTTTTTAAGTTGTGAAAAATCCTGGAATTTGGGCTTTTCAAGTTCTCGAAAGTTTTGGAAAGCAGTCCTGTAATGTAACTTTAGCTGCATTGTAGGTAGCCGAAAGCAGATATCAACTTTTGCTAACCGTAGAACTTTTAAACGCCAGAGTTTTTAAATGGCAGTTACGTCGATCAGTATTATGGCACTGTACTAGATTTTGAAGTCTTCGGAAATTAAGTGTTAAGATTACCGGGCTTGGAAAGTGCTGGAGAAGTCCTGGGATTCTAAAGTATTCTCTTTTTCTGCTGGTTATTTAAGTCTTTTTTTATAGCGTGGCCATTGGCTGCAGCATGTAAAGATGTTTCAGTGCTGATTGGTGCAGATTGAGAATCCAAGGCTGTATCAGAGGTACATCATCAAAGGCGTGAGATAGAACTTGCGGCTCGGGGCAGCAATCGACCGATTGTGGAAGTGGCTAAACTGGGCAAGGACATCGATACAAATGTCGACGGTAAATGTTACTGCTGCTGTTTCTGCCATTGGACTCGGCATATGTGGTTTCCTATTGGTGGTCCATTGGAACCAAGCGTCTATCTTGCACTGTTACGGAGATATAGCGCTTCAAAGATAATGGGGTCACGGGTTTGACCTTTTGGGGTCACGTGACGTCATCGGTCACGTGACCATTCGACTCGGCATATGTGGTTTCCTACTGGTGGTCCATTGGAACCATGTGTCTATCTTGCACCGTTATGGAGATATAAAGCCTCAAAGTTGCCTACTCACTATACAACTTCTATGAGGCTACCATGACGATTAAAGGCCATTTGTAAGTGAAAATTTTATACATTGGCATGTTTTTCAAGATCAAAACGTTGACTGTGCATGCCCCGTGTCACGTGACCTGTGGGTAGGGGGTCCAAAATAACCACATATTTGGAATTTCCGAGGCCATATTGCCTAATCACTATACAACATTTATGGGCCTACGATGACGATTAGAGGCCGTTTATAGGTGAAATTTTTATAC
>Ga0209367_1012116_pt1 | contig 11339 bp, 7 predicted proteins | sample WorMetLIZISLAND2_FD_187412 | JGI IMG/M metagenome (GOLD analysis project Ga0209367, IMG submission 187412) | Marine gutless worms symbiont microbial communities from Max Planck institute for Marine Microbiology, Germany - Olavius geniculatus... ... | reverse complement strand
AACAGTTGCATAAAGTGCCAGCCAAAGTGTCAAAAATGTGAACAAAATGTGTTTTTGTGCATTATTTAAATTAAGTAATAATACCACTTTAGGTCAAACTACAATATTCCGTTGGTGCTGATTTCCCCAGGTAGTGCAGAAACAGACGTTGGGTGAGGTGGGAAACTACATAATGATTTGATGGCTAGTTGTCTCAGGAATATTCTTAGCAAAAATTATTAAAATCTGTTAATTCTTCTTCAAGCTACATGTTTGTGAGGTTTTTTGAGACACACTGTACTGCATAAATGAAACCAGTGTGAAAATCTGCTGTAAATAGTGGTATTGTCTTTAGTTCACTGAGATTTAGTTTCTTGTGGTTGGTTTGCTTGCCTTGTGCTATTGTGTCACATATCTGTAACAGCCTACACATCAGTCGGAAGTGGCTAGCACCTTTGGAGTGACAGTATGCATAGCAACTAATTACATAAATGACACCAGTGTGAAAATCTGCTCTAAATGGTGATATTATCTGTAGTTCAATGTAGTTGAATAGTTTGGTTGGTTTGCTGACTTTTTGTGTTTGTGGCGCAGATCCGTAATGGTCTTCGCATCAGTCGTCGGTTGCCGGTGCCGGTCGAGACTCCGTTGACTGTCCTTGAAGATTCCGAGTCGGAGGAGTCGGTGGTTGAACTGGAAGAGGAAGAGGAAGCACTCGCTGAGTTTCCAGGTATTATTGCATCATTTTCAGCCCTTCCGAGTCTCCACACATATTCAGGCAACTCACGCTTTTCCGCCCGTCTGAGTTTTTTCTCGCAAATTTCATGTTTCTGTCTGTTACATGTAATTTTGTACGGCAGTCGTGGTCAGTAAGGAATAAATTATGGTCTACTAAACGTAGAAAACGGAATAGGTATTCAGTCATTTGAGGGTTGGAAAATTGTTTTTGTTAGGCATAGTTCTGGAGCTTAGTATGCATAAAAATGCCTTGCTGGCAGCACTCCCCTAGACCTTTTAGCTAGATTTTGAGAGGAGACGAATTGCAAAAAGGGGTGAGAAGAAAAAAAGGGCGAGAAAGGGGAGAGAAGAATTATGAATGGGGAGGGGAAGATGTAGAATAGAATAGAACAGAAGCATTTTGATTTCTGGATTTCGGCAGCTATGCGCCTATACCTGCATTCTATCAGTGAATTGTTTCTAGGTTAGCACATATAAGCGATAAATATCTATATAGCTCATCTGTATTCACAACTATTCAAATATCAGTATTTGTTGTACTTCTGTTCTTCTCTGTTAGCCGTGTATTGCTCGTACAGGCTTTTCATACATCTCATTGCGGCAATAACTGTACAGTTTTTCTGCACGTTAATGATATAAGGTGTTTGAGTAATTCTAACACCACGCAAGTAATAAAAGCATTGCGTTATTATTTTCAGTGTCAGAAATTCAGATTGCTGCTTATGTTAATTTATTCCACTTCTTGGCTGTTTTTCAGTCTGTCGTATAACATTTGATGTAATGTATATAGTCTTTCAAGCAGTGTGTCCAAATAGTGCACATTCTGTCGATCGTCTCTTTAGTATCGTTTTATTATCGCTTCTATTTGAGTTAGAACACATGCATGAAAGGTAAATAAACCGTGGGCCATTAAAAAAATGTGCCACTTTACTTTTGTCCATATCTTTGCCAATTATTGACCAATTTTTAAAGTTCTTTCACTGGCACACTCTGCAGACAATTTGCAATAATGTGATTATTATATATTTCCACCACACGGTAAATGCTTTTCTACGCTACCTTGTGAAATATAAATGGTCTCGTGACTGACAATGTCTATTGTTTAGTTAAAATAATAGAGAAGGATGAAAGGGTCATTGCTGCTGTACAATTTGAAATTAAACTGTTTGATTTTTTCCTCCGGTCTAAACAGCTCACTGATTATATTTATACGGACATATACTGTAAACTATCGAAGTGCATTGGACAGACTCCGTGTTTGTATGAACATTATATTGTTATATTTAAACATTTGTCATGTACAAAAAGCTTCTGGAAAATTTTTCATGTGGGTTCTGGAAAAGTCCTGGATGTTTTTGTCAGTAAAAGAGCAGGGACCCTGGTACTAATATAGAGATAATGCTGAATGTTGCACAGAATTGACTGAAGAACAGGAAGCTGCAGTGAACAGAGCTCTCCGAGGTGGTCCAGCTGACCAGGTACTGGTGGAAGGATTTAGGCTACAGATCACACGACGGGATATCGCAACACTCTCTGGCCTCAACTGGCTCAATGATGAGGTTTCTGAAATTCATCTGAGCTTTTAACTTTTACATTCAGTCTTGCGTTTTCCAATTTGAATGAAATTGAGAGTGTATGTAGAGGTCAATTTGTGGTACACAGTCGCATACTGGATGACCTGATACAAAGTCAAGGTCGACTTACTATAATGCGTGGAAAGATTGTTTCTCTGTTGTCTGTCATGCCTCTCGGACATTTTTTGTGCTGCATAGTTGTGGACCCCATCACAGCATTTGAGTCCTTAGGCCTCAGGTACGTGCGCCCCCTCCTTGCCTCCACCTTCCTCCATGGGCAGCCTAACGGGGAAGGTGGAGGGGGGCGGAGAGGTTGAGTTGTTTGGCCGGCCATCAGTATAGTGCATTGCACAGCGTGTATTGCTTCATGGTGCCATCTGGCGAATGACGGTCAATTAAAGATCACTTAACTACTGATTCTTAGAGTAGGACACAATGTCCAAATATGTTCGAGCCAGATATTTGGCCTAGCTTCTTTGTGTTTCATAACTGTGTGCTTCACTGCTATTTCCTCTTGTGGATCATTAGACTGCAGCCCTGTGCAGTCCTGCTTTTACTCCAGAAGACATAACGATAGATTGCAATTTTGTGCAAGGCTAATGCTGCATTTAGTAGTGGTCGTAAATACCGTACGTACGAATTTCCGAGTTGGAAATTATGTTCACTGTTCAGTTCATCTTCCTACTCTTATTTACAAGTTGGAAACCTCTCACTTTCAACACTGCATGATGATAATTCCAACTTTGCAACCTTGATTTTTGCAATGGTGGCTGCAGCAGATCAATTGATCCATTTGACTGTTATTTTGTGGTAAAAGATGGTGGATTGATGGAAACATTGCAAACGTTTGTTAAATGCATTGTCCTCAACCGGACCTCTGATTGTAACATTTAGTGCATCGATGCATGCATTCCATATGGTACGCACAGGGCAATAAGGCATCCGTAAAGCTATTGGGCCTACTTTCAGTATGTGGGATTGTAGGTTCTATTACCGAACGCATTCTACTCGTGCTTACCAGTTGCAAATTGATACATAACCGTAATTACGAGCACTGCCAAACACAGCACGATTTGTTATTGCACGTTGTATTCAGGTGATCAACTTCTACATGAATCTGTTAATGGAGCGCGGTGTTGAGAACGATATGCCCAAAGTGTACAGTTTCAATACGTTTTTCTACCCTAAGCTGATGTCCGGAGGTCACCAGTCTGTCCGACGTTGGACTAAGCAGGTGGACCTCTTCACTTATGACTACGTCCTGGTTCCCGTCCATCTTGGCATGCATTGGTGTCTTGCGGTATGTCTGATGCTCTGACTATCGTACTTTTTTATTATCTTTGCCAAGGCGAACGTAGTGAACATTGGTGGAGATTAAGTAATCGAGCATTTTTGTCCGTCTGTGCACATGATGACTCATAATGCAGCAGCGGCGCCTGCGTGACGTCATAATAGCAACGTCATTGTACAGAGCAAGCAGCAATGTGCTGACATTTACTGCTATTCGGCTAATTGTCCTTCCCTTTTCTCTGTAGCGAAGTGGCCCTTTTCTTCTCTCTCCATTTTCCTTGTATCTACTCTTGAACGACCACTGTTGCCATGGCAACAACATTTGGGACAAAATGGGTTATAACTAATCTTGTACAAGAGATATCTTTGTGATTTTTGCATAGTAATAGTAGTAGTAGTAGTAGTAGTAGTAATGTTTAAATTACTTCACTTGGCAGAGATATGCACTTCTACTAGCGCCTTTTGGTTAACTAGAATATCTTCGCCAAGTGAAGTTATACATTCCTACCACTACCTCTACTACAGCTACAGTCTGCTGGTGATCTTCTGACGTCATTGCTATTGTGATGACGTCATGACAAATGACATGACATCATGATGACGTCATGCATTGTGAGTCACTGTGCGGTGCACACACATGCAGACGGACAGACGAAGTGATTACTTAACTTTCTCCAGTTCACTACGTTTACTTTGGCAGAGATAATGACAATAGTAACAGTAGTAATGATGACCAAAGTATCCGGTAAAAGGTGGAATCGCTGATTGATGCTGCCCCTGGGGTGTCGTACGTCATTTTTTATGTAAGTCAGAAGCAAGTGCATGTTTTGGTTGGTATTTAGACCCACAAATCTCACCTTCCTCTGTGCATTATTCTTGGAAATCAGAAAAGAAAAAGAACAGTGCTATTTATTGTTTTTCAGTCCATAACCTGTAAGATGTCGGCTTGGCTTTGGGATAGGATTCTTTGTAGATGGACAGATTCAATTAAAGTTTGTGCATTATTAGGTAATTTTGGATATTTTTTAAAGTTTTTAATTATGTTCGTTAATTTTCCACATGCCATGATTACTGCCAGTGAGTCTGACATGTTTTCTTATGCAGTTTTTCTTTTATTTGCTTGTTTTGGTTATTTGTGCAATGTATTTCTGTTTCATACAAGATTTTGAGGCACAAAAAAATTATCTGTGTGGTTGGTTGGCCATGTTTGTTGCATATAAAAGGTGCTTCAAAAGTGCCCTTTTCCTTTGCTTATCTCTTCGCCAATTATTGACTAATTTTCAAAACTTTTGCCGGCATACTTTGCGGAAAATTTGCAATAATGTGATTACTGTATCCCACCACACTGTAAATGTGTCTTCAAAAAGTGCCACTTTTCTTTTGTTTATCTCTTCGCCAATTGTCGACCAATTTTCAAAACTTTTGCTGGCACACTTTGCAGAAAATTTGCAATAATGCGATTACTATGTATCCCACCATACTGTAAATGTGTCTCTGCACTTCCTTGTGAATGTAACTGAAAAATTAATGTATAATGATAATAACAAACAAACATTTTACTGAATGAAAAAAGACACCGATATTGCAGTGAATGAAAGAATTGTAAAAATCGGTCAATAATTGGCAATGATATGAGCAAGAGCAAAGTGTCATGTATTTTATGGCTCATGGTGTAGAAGAAGGTGTTGTTAATTAGGTGGTGGACTTTCGGAGACGGGAAATTCGTTACTATGATTCAATGGGTTCAGGCAACGATACGTGCCTCAGTGCTCTGACGTAAGTTGATTGCCATCACATTGCACTGCGGTTTACATCAGTGGCGGAAAACATGACGCTGGGCTGCTGAAATTGCATACTTTTCTGGTTAGGTTAAAAAAATTTAAAATTGAGCTTAAAATTAATGCAGTGATCCGATTTACCAGTACACACAGTGGGCGTATATAGTTAAACAGTGACATCGATTTTAAGTTCCTCCCAAGCAATTAGGCCTATGGAGCAGCACTTATCTCTAGATCACAGATGTATTCTGGCTAAATTTAGATGGGAGATGGGGCCTAAATTGCTATTGATCACTATTAGGAAGTTGCATATTGGCTTTTAAATGACTAGAAAATCATTGACCTCAGATGACCTTGAAGGGACATAATCCACTATGGTTGCTACTTGTGCAGTATTGTGGCGAAATGGTAAGTCATAGGGGGCCGGCGATGCTACCGTGGAATAGGGCACTGGCGACTTCCTATATGTTGTCAGTAGTAACTATGTTTCCATCTGCAGCCGTTTGGTCGCAGTTTTTAATGGAAAGTTTCAAGCTATAAGTGGCTGTATCTCGTAAATGGTGAGAGATGTGGCTAGGGTTAATATTAATCTCTAATAGGAAGTGGCATATGCCCTTTCAGATTACATGAAAATATTGACCTTAGATGACCTTGAAGGTTGGTACACGCTATTGTCGCTAAACGGTGCAAGATAGGGCCGAGGTTGCTATTGGTCATTAATAGGAAGCCTCATATTGGCTTTCACATGACATTGAAATCATTGGTCTTGGATGATCTTGAAGGTACTGACAACCAGTACGGTCGGCTATCCTAGCGACAGCTGGGCTTCTTGTTTCATTATTGTCGTGTGTTTGTTATTTATTGTTCGTTTGTTAGGGACTACCTGGGTCGTGAGTGCCAGGCCAGACACCAGATGACCATGAACTTTGATGGTTGGAAGTTCTTCGCAGTGAAGGTAAATTTTTTTCAGCCATCCACTCACTTTATTCTGGCAAGAGTATTTCTGTTTTTTATGTGTAGCCTCCTCACTTTATTCTGAGTCATATGTGAGCAATATATTTCAGAAGTCATTACTGCCCGCGGAAGCAAAATGTTCTTTTCAGCATGGTCACTTGGTATTTTTTTAGAGCTATCAAATTATCGCATTAATTAACACATTGATGCGTTAATAAATTAATGTGCGTTAAAAAAATTAACACACATACATAAATTTATGTTAATTATACTAAATTCCGTGAAGCAAAAGTTCCAATATTTCATTAAACTGCAGTCAGTTATTGTCAAATTCGTACACGAGTTTACATATTCTATTGTATTTATATTATATTTGAGTGATGTTTTGTTCAGGATATTCCTCAGCAGATGAATGGGTCTGATTGTGGGATGTTTGCGTGCAAGTTTGCCGAGTACATCACCCGAGGTGCACCCATTACGTTCAGCCAGGTCAGACAGACAGACAGAAATACGTGCGTCATTTGTTCACTTTTTGATGCGCTACAACTATGCTGTAGGCCAGTGTTTTTCAACCTTTTTGCTGCAGCGGAACCCTACATAAGTGTCACAATCACTCACGGAACCCATGACACGCAATGATCCATGAGTCCAATGGCGTAGGCAAAGTGAAATTTTTCGAATGTCTGGGGACCGATGTCCTGAAGCGATGACGACAAAGCAGCAGGCAAAAAAATTTTTTAATTTTTGTCGTATTAGATAATATTATTTAGCATTTTTTTTATTTCACTCGAAACCAAAAATACTTTACGAGGCAGTCGCCAATGGCCCAAAAATTATCATTGGATCTTTTACGTTTTTACGCCAACGGACAGCACAGGGGGTCTGGACACCCCAGCCAGTTGCGCTGATGGGCGAAGATTCTACACTGTGTCCCAAAAAAAACATCCCCGACATTTTTGACTGTAACTTGAAAACCAATTACCAGATTCTGATAGTTTTTGGTACAAATATTCCTGACACAACTTGCCATCAATTGACCGTTCAGTTTTTCACCTCATCCAGCATTTGTTTCTGCACTACCTGGGGAAAACACAATCAGCAAAATATCACTTTTTTATCGCATGCGATATGATTGCTTAATGAACATAACTCGTAAAAACACATTTCGTTCACGTTTTTGACACTTGGGCTGACATTTCATTCAGTTGTTTATTTTTCAACTGCCTGCAGCAAAATTGCTTGAAGTGTTGGCCCACTATGCGAACACAGGCAAGGAGATGCTTTCTCCATTCGTTGACAGCAGTATCAATAAAGTTCTGCTCCATAGCAATGCAGGCTGTACCAGTCACTTCTTGACTTCACAAAGATTCCTAAACTTTATCTGGTAGATGCACTGCTGTTGGGGTCCACAGATTAGGATAGATGGAATTTATTGATGTTTTTTCAATTCATTTTAACACGTATTGTGCTTGGTCTGCTTTCCCTAGGTAGTGCAAAAGCAGACGTTGGGTGAGGTGGAAACTAAAACACTTATTTAGTAGCCAGTTGTGTCAGAAATATTTCTGCCAAAAAGTATTAAAATCTGCTGATCTTTCTTCAAGTTACGATCGATAATGTTGGGGATGTTTTTTTCAGGTTTTCTGTTTATTTCAACACATATTTCGCTTGATCTGATTTCCCTAGGTAGTGCAGAAGCATACATTGGGTGAGGTGGGAAACTGAGCAGTCATTTGATGGCAAGTTGTGTCGAGAATATTCTTACCAAAAATTATCAAAATCTGATAATTGGTTTTCAAGTTAAGTCAAAAATGTCGGGGATGTTTTTTTTGGGACACAGTGTATATTTTTCAGCCAGAATGTTTCGGGAAATGAAGGTCTTCCAATAAATGGACACAAGATTCCTCAACACTAACATTAATAAGTTAGTGTTCGGTGTTCAATGCAAATATTCTAACATTGTTAACAACAAGAAAAATATTCAATACTGTGTGCAAAAGTAGATGGTTAGAGGCGCTAATTTGAAACTACGATGCATAGTACTTCTGTGGCTTGTTCTGACGTAATTTCGCTCGCTAGGTTATTTTTATTTTTTTACTGACGAGCTGCAGAACCCTTGGCAGATGCTCGCGGAACCCTAGGGTTCCGCGGAACCCCGGTTGAAAAACACTGCTGTAGGCGTATATGGTTCGGGTGTCATCTGTCCATCCGTCTGTCTGTTACACGTGTATTGCGGCTAATATTTAGGTCTTATGGAGGAATATTCTTTACACGAATAACTAACCATGTGTCTGAAACATAGGCGTGCAAAATTTCAGCAATCTAGAGCCAGAGGAGCACTTTCAAAATCGAGATTGAACCGAGTGAGTACTGAAAGTATGTGTTTTCAGTGGAAAACTGGTCATATCTCAGTAACGGTAATGGTAAGAGATAGGATCGAGGTTACTATTAATCACTAATAGGAAGTGGCATATGCCATTTCAGATGAGATGAAAATCGTTGTCCTTGGATGACCTTAGAGGTCAGTAATGCAACGGGAACTCTGTAGGCGGTAGCGCATCTTCCCTAGCGACAGCTGGTTTTTTGTTTGCTCTGCTTTCTACTGTTTACGACTTGTTACCGATACATGTCTAGATGCTCTATATATTCTTATTATTCGTCATCTTTTTTAATAAAAAACACTGCATCAGTTTGATATTAGCAATAACAGTCATAAACACATAAGCAAGCATCTCCTCTTTTTGACTCTAATAGCCTAACAAATAACATTTAGATTTATGTCGTAAATAGGAAGCAGAAATTAGCAGTGTTAGTATTTACCAAAGATTCGTGGTACCTTTTAATTGTGACTGTTATTTTCATGGTTTTCCATATCTCAGACATCTAAGGTATATTAGTGCTTACTGCTTAGTTGCCAATCAATCCCAAGTTAGCATTAAAAACTACTGTTACTGTATTTAAGTCTTTTATCAAAAAAAAATAATGATAACAGCAGATGCTTTGTCACCAGTATGTGTAGCAGTGTCTTTTGACATTGTCCCAGTAGTTTTAACGTAGCTTTTATGTTTTGTGATACTTTCTAAACAAAGGTTGGTCTACTTCAGTGATTTGACGAAGAATAAGGGATATTATTGCGATTCTTGGAGGTTTGAGTTTTGATAAAATTAGCTAGAGTAACTTGACAATATATCCAATTAACAAACTGAAGTTGAAAAGGCAATTAAAGTTGCTGTTTGCATTTATTTTTTATTCCTTTTTCATTACTTCAGTCTAAGTGGGTTAGGCTGCGTTTACATAGACACGAGTACGAGTTCGGCACTGTCCGTATTTGCGTATACGAGTTCTGGCAAACACGAGTTTGCATGTATTTCAATGGCAGCTGTTCACACATGAGTTTGGGTTACCTGTAAATTTCACTTGTGCGAGTAATTTCTGTGCAGGAGGTTGTGTTTTTATCCAACCTGTGCAAAGTAAACTGCTCGTAAATAGCACACTAATATTATTTATAAAAGCTGCGGCGCATATTTGACGTCAGGACTGATGTCATTGTGAAATTGTTTATTGTTAGAGGTGCACGGGTGGTAAAATTCTTAGCGATGTGATGGAATATTGTTGTTTTAATGGCAGAGTATTTCCTCGATTCGATTTCATTCAGTTTGGCCGACATGCGTCGAGTTATGTGCTTGTACAAGTGACCATGAACGTTCCACTCGTACGAGTGAAGCTTCTATGGGCCATAAATGGAAACCCGGACTTGTAGTTGTATTCGTACTCATGTCTATGTGAACACAGCCTTACTGTATGTGTTTGCTGTAGGAACATATGCCGTACTTTCGGAGGCGGATGATCTATGAGATAATAACGAAACAACTGCTGTAAACATCTGCTACTGAGCCTGAAGCTTTGGTGTGATCTGTCTCGTCCAGATTTGGTCACAAAATACAATACTGTACATTATTTTGACAGACTGCTGCAAAGGCAAGATACAGTGTAGAGAGCCTTGCTTTAAAATTCCATATTCTGTGTGTTGTTATTTCATGTCGGTACATGTGTTTAAGTTAAAATCAGCAATGACTGCCATGACTTGGTGAATATTGGAGTGAAACCATATCTACATGCAATTATTCAATTTCTGACTCCACAAGAATGACACTTCAGGTAGCCACTGGCCTACAGCAAGCCCAGAATAATTGTTCATTTTTTTGGATTACAGTTTTAACGTTTTCTCAGTTTGGCTGAAGTGTTCCCGAACCTAAAAATACTCTGGAATTATTTTTTGTTGGAGCTGTCCCCCAAACCCAACTTAGAAGTTTACGACACTTTTTCAGACCCGTGATCTGGTACTTTTTTACTGGTACCCATGTTCTAGGGGTTGGTTTTAGTCTGGGGATTGACACCTGTGAAGGGATTTCGTACTGACTAAAATTTTTAAGAAGATGACGATAGTGTACTTTGCAGGTGTGCATCAGGGAAGGGTGAAAACGAAGGGCCCAGATGTTTTTTGCAGGGGAGGGGTGTGACAGAATTTGAACTTACGCCACTGGTTGCAGATGCTATGTGTTCCGTTATTCAGCTAAGTACTTGCCAGCTGGCTGGGTGTAGTGCTTTAGTTTTGTAGGAATTCTATGATAGTTTTGGAGAATAGGAGAGTGATAGGGCAAACGTTTATTTCACAATTTACTGCCAGAACAGCTAGTTGAATAATTGTAGTTTCAACTCTGTTCAAATGGCTTCTGTAATTAATGGGTAATGTAATGGGTATATTTGCTGTTTAGTGTACATGTTCTTCTTGACAACGTATATTGTGCAGTATACATGATGGTTCAAGGTCTACAACTTAAACAACAAATTTTTTTCACAACTGCATCAAATATAGTTTTATTTGAACTCATAGCTGAGCAATAAGTAAGTAAGTAAGTAAGTAAATGATTTATAAAGCACCAAAGTCTCAGAAAGAATCAGGGCGCATAGGATGATGGACGCTAGGTGGCAGAAAAGGCTGACTGAAAGTAGTGGGTCTTTAAGTGAC
>Ga0209367_1012115_pt1 | contig 11340 bp, 5 predicted proteins | sample WorMetLIZISLAND2_FD_187412 | JGI IMG/M metagenome (GOLD analysis project Ga0209367, IMG submission 187412) | Marine gutless worms symbiont microbial communities from Max Planck institute for Marine Microbiology, Germany - Olavius geniculatus... ... | reverse complement strand
GGACTGTAAATAGTCGCCATGTTTTCGCTCAGCTAAAGTCAAAAGTTGAAGTGGATTCAGACTCAGCGAAAGTTAAGCCCTAAGGGCTTAACCTATCTCTTCCATGCAAATCGAACCGACTTTAGCCAGGTTAGTTCGGCTCAGCTTTGGTCTAAGTCGGTACTTTTGGACTCAGCGAAATCACTTCACTTTTTGACTTTAGTAGGTACTTAGACCGAAGTTTAGACTCAGCGAAAGTCTCAGCGAAAGTCTAAGTCAAAAAGTGAAGTGACCCAATGTCTCTATGAGCTATAGTCGAGAGAAAGAGCGTTCGCCACTGGCAACGGTGACAGAATTATTGTCAAAATAGATCGACGTAAGGCGACTAAAACATTTGGTAGCAACTTGTAGTACATTGCTGCGTACGTAGCGCTAAACCTCAGTCGGTGACACAACATTGTGTGGCAGAATGTTCGCCAGTGTATTTACGATACATTTTATTACCCATATATATTTGTTCGTGAAACAAACTCAGTTTAATTCAACATTATTAATATCTGTATTTGCGCCATAATCACATCAAAGTTGTTGAAATTGGTAAACGTAATTTATACAGAAATTTTGGCATCCCAAAAAGGCGCCCCCTCTAAAATCGGCGGCCCGGTGCGGCCGTACCGTTCGAACCGTGCTAAAGCCGGAGTAAAAAGAGATTGCCATTACTGGGGTATAATCAGTCATTTTTGACAGGTCAAGGTCAAGGTCAAGGTTAAAGGTCAAATGTCATCAAGTGCATTTGGCGATCTAAATTAGACCTAAATAGATTCAACTAGACCTAGATTTCTTGTATATATGATGAAACGCACAAGTTCTTTCTACAGGCCGGCCACGCGTGAAACGGTTGCATTATCGATATAGACTTGCCGCTTACGCTAACAAACACTGATGACGAGTTTTTAAGAGTATACCAACATTAATGACATTGAATGACTCTGAACCTCCATAAGAAGGGGTTTTAGTGTTTTTTGCGATTTTTGGCTGCGGCACTTTAAGACTGAATTGAGACGAAATAAGAGATAAACCAAGACAATCTGCAAACAGGAACTGCTGCTAATGTAGGCTTTTGCGCGTCTCATAAGCATTAGCTCAGATTTCTTGTATTTTTATACGGCTCTTAGTGTTCGAGCTAAGAATAAGTACGTAAAAGAAAGACAGACAGAGACGGACGGACGGAAGAATCAAACGGACATACGGACGAGCCGAACGCTATTAATAAATATTGAGCTCATGGCCTATTCGCGTTTAACTGTGGAATCGTAAATTCTCACATGATCACGGGGCTGCAGTATGATGTAGCACTTATCATTCGTTATCTGTCGCCGCCAGAAACAGTGAGTGCCCGGTGGGCTTACGAGGGATTTCCATATCTAACGTAAGCAACGTACGCAACGCAAAAAAGTAACGCAACAAACGCTGCAGCTAATGCAAAAAGCGTGCAACTGGCGTAGCTGACGTAACGACCGCTTCTGTTTTTTTGCACTTTGGACGTCCAGATGTCATTAGTCAACGAGCTTTGATGGCTACTTTTCTAGCGTTCACATTGCGTTTCTTGCCATGTACTTTCTGGCGTTCGCTGCGTGCGTCGCATTTGCGTTGCGCTGGATGGAAACTCCGCTTTATACCCTTATGCACGACTCGCTATCACGTTCGCGCACCTGCCTTTCAGCCGTTTACGACCTAGCATTGTCCTGTCCGTGTGTCGCTCGTGACAGAACGACAGACCCTACGCGAGTTCTGTGCGTGTGAATGCGCAACACGCCGCATCGCTGGACGCGCTCGCAGCTGCTGCAGTTGCATTTTTTCATATCATTCACAGGCATTTGACTGATGCAAACGTAAGTAAAGTCGACGTAATGACATCATGAGGGCCGTCGTTGCATGTAGAAATAGAAAAGTTGTTAAATTTTTAAAATGTGCTAGTGCTTTGTAATTTGTTTTTAGCGTATGTGTAACTAGGTCTAAAACATTTCTGCAATATTTTCATATTAGTTCTACAATTACTGTAGTAATTAATATCGTACACGCGCTTTCGATTTACACCGAAAGCAATGACTTTAGTGGATGATCTTGCACACCAAAAAAATGTTTTATTAATTTTTTTTGCGATGTTAGCCTGCGACACATATTTCAAGAGTGAATGGCGTTTAAATGGCTGCAGATAAACCAGAACCACCTGCATATAAAATTTTTATCATCAACTTATTAGTGTCTACTATTTTATGATTTGCCGTCTAAGTAGGTGTTATATTTTGGAGGACGCTAAACATGAATGGGTTAAACGTAAATTTCAACAGTGCAAGTCTCGACTCTCTAGGTTCAAATAGGCCTGCGCACGCGGACATCAAACACAGGTGCCCCCCCCTTCCACAAAAGTCGTTATTTTACCGCTGTCGGCTCGTCTAGCGTACGTGAAGACGGTTGCAGATACACATAGCTTGCCGGTTATCGTTACAAAACTGCCGACGAGCTTTTAAGGGGTATTAATAATGATGACCTTGAACGACCTTGAACCTTAAAAATACAGCATATTCATGATTTTTTTGCAATTTTGGCTGCGGCGCACACCTCAAGAATGAATTGCGACAAAATGACTGGAGATCCAAGACAATTAGGCCTATTAACCTGCAAACAGGAACTGCTATAGGATATCGCGCGTTTGATGAGTATTAGGCCTAGCTCAGATTTTTTGTTACACTTACGACTACCTCAAGACAGCCAGTGTGTTACGGTAAATTTATCAGTTTTGTGTTGTGTACGATTATCCTACGATATTCCTAGTCGTGTCTGTCGATCGAAACCTAAATATGATGGTTAGTTTTCAGCAATACACTGACAATATACACTACGCCATTGAAACCAATACGAACTATTATAATATTGCAGGATTGTTATGCGTCGTCCAACGCTCAAGACGGCCAGTGTGCTGCTGGCGCTGCTGATAATTCTTACCGCCGACGTCACCACAGCTGCATCGCGTCGACGACGAGGTATACGCAATTACAGTTACGTCGTGTATTATGATGTATTTAACGCACGGCACAGCGGCGCCTGGCTTAAAATATTTTTTTCTGACAGACAGCTGCAGCTGCAAGTTTCCGACAGAGGAGATATGGGTGTTTAAAATTACAGTTTTTTTCCTTAATTTTCGGAAATAAGGGACTTTCAACCCCACACTGTCTTTTATAGTTGGCACGGGATAATATCCTATAGGCTGTATGACCGGTCAAATTTTGTCACCGGTTAAAAGCGCCCAGTCATGACCGGTTGACCCTCACAGGGCCGGATATTTGACCGGACACCGCCAGGAACAGCTTTAGCCAGTACGTACAAGCACTGGTGCTCATAGGTACCAAATAAGACTGCTCGTCGTACCGTCGCAGGAACAGGAAGCCGCAGGAACGGCGGCAGCCCGGCAACTGACGAACTGAACCGTAGCAAGTGCGTATGGATACGCCAGTCAGCCAACTAGCACGTCAAGCCTAACAATCAGCCTGGCTATGACGGTGCAGTCGGCAAGTTTTTTTGCTTGCCTGTCGGAATCTCGAATTTACCACTCATATGATAGCCTACGCTAATTTTTGGTGTTCATTATTGTCACAGTTATTTAAAATGCTAACTCTAACCCAAACACTATAATCCTAATCCTAATCTTAACCCTATCCCTAATGCTAAGCCCTAAACACTACACCATAAGATTGACGCTAATTTTAGTTAGTAGCGCGTATACTGTATTTAATGTCATTCGCTAAGGGGCGACTGCGATTTTTCGTTTTGATCGGTCCTGTATGCTATCTGGCCGGCTGCCAGTCAAATAGTCACCGCGTTTGTGGTTTGCCTGAACACCGCAGACCAACCGCAGATCATCTCAAATCTGATAAATTTGCATTGCACTTTGTAATGCAAAATAATGCAAAGACTGCATTATCGGACTGCTTCTACAAAATATTCGGGATACACGAAGTCGTCGAAGGAAATGGGGAGGAAAGAGAAAAAGAGAGATGAGAGAAAGAGAGGGAAGAAAAGAAAGGGAAGAAATTCACATTTCTGGCTATGCCACTGACTTCGGTTACCGTTGTTAGCTTGTTATACGGTTTGTTTCTTGCGAGTTGCAGGGCACAAGAAGAAGGGGACCGGCGTGGATGTGATCGGTTCGATAGAGTTTGACGAGCACCACGAGAGACACGACTACGGCGGGCTGGACTATACCAATCACCTGTTCAAGAAACGCTTCATTGACTACGAACATAGCGACAGCAGCAGCAGCAGCAGCAATGACCACGACCATTACTGAGATGATCAATAGTTTGCGACATTGTGTCCTCTTCATTGTGACCAGCGCACACACTCAAAGCATTAATTTGTTCATTGGATGAAATCGACAATCAGATACAGTTGTTAGAAATATGTAACCATCAGGGACGAATTAAAGTAGACAGTCGGGGGCGTCGCGAATGAAATAAAGGAGGGACAGGAAGTTGCAATTTTTCGACAGACGGCTGCTAATTTACGTCAGAGGAGATTACGGATTCTCATAATTTTAAACTTGCCCCAAAATTTACCCAAAATGGGACTGATCGGTGACAAAATTTGTATTTTGGGGAAAAATTTTACGCTGTTCCCACGACAACACATAATACAGTAGTGCGTGTGTGCGTCTGTTAGTGCCCAGCGGGTCTACAATTTTGTTCTTCTGGGCCTATTAGTTATTGTTATACCTCAGCGCAAAATACCTGCACGCGACTGGTCCAAATCGCGTCACATGACGCAATGTTGACCGGTGGGCAATAGTTCACCACAATGTGAGCGGGCAACATCGAAGCGTTGAAATGACTTAAATTTTGTTTGAATGATATTTGTTTAATTTTTTTTGTTTCGGTTTTGAGGTTAAACAAAACAAATAGTGACTGACGTCGAGGTCATTATTAATAATTTTTTCCCTCGATTCGTAGCATGTGGCTACCGGTCTCCAACCTCTAGGCGCATTTTAAGAATCTTTGGCCAAAAAAATTAATGATGACCTCGACGTCAGTCACTCTTTGTATATTAGCGTCGTATTTTGTTATTTCTGTTGCTAGTGTAGGCTAACTCTCTTACAGATCACTATAAACTGCAGAGCCGGTCGATCAGTAGCCCAAAGTTAAACTACAGCATTTTACGTTTCGTATGAAATAATATGGAGCTGCCGAGTTACCTATAAAACAGCATATTGTATACATAGGCCTACTGTATGTCAGCGTCATATTCTCATCAATTCACCAGCTCAATCTGTTACACCTCCTCTTGTTCTGTTCTTGGGTGTTGATCAAAAAAAACTACTCACAAGAGTCGTCTCATTTGTTTCCGAGTAGTCCCGACTATAAAAGTATCGTGCAGAATCAAGTTATCGCAGACATCCAACATTGTTTCCCACTGTTTTCGGAGTGACTTTTTGGAGTGATTGATAATGTTAGTATATCTCTGTTAATTCTATTATTCAATTTATTCAGTACACCATCTTGCACAATTACCATTATTGTGGTACATGTATTTGTATTTGTATCGAATGCCAAGGGCATTTCAAAAATATTGTATTTATGACGCAAATGGGCAAAATATTACACAACAGGCTATACTGCATAATACGACAACGTGTTTAGTATATCACAGCGAATATATTATACAACGTCTAAATGATGACTAGTTGCAGTGGCGCTCCATTGCTAATTACTAGCCCATAATGTAAGGTGCTTTTTTGCTGATCATGAGCAATTTTGGCTTGGAACAAAAGCAGAGCACCAACTCATAAAACAGTTATTTCACATGCACAAAATTTGCTCTTTTGTCTAAAAACCTGTGCATGATGAACACTTGAACGGGGTCTGCCTGCGCCTGTAAAAAAACTACCAACACTCCTTAGCATCTTGATTGGAATAGAAAGGACCACAAAGAAGGGAAAAAACGAGTAGAAAGGGGATGGTAAAAAACGAGGACAGCAGAGCAAGAGAATGACAAACATCCACTGCCTTGTTGTGTATGCTACTGTACTGAACAACAACGTAACAAAGATAATTAACTGATCTGTATTAATTCCATAACATGCAAATTCATGAAATTAAAACAAAACAAAACAGTTCATTTCATCATGCACATGTAATCACGACAGTAAAGTCCCTTATATTATACTGCCAGGCAGTGGCGTCGTGGTCGGGGGACGCTAAATTTTGGGCTGTCGAAAAATTTTGGTCCAAAAGTGCAAGACTAAAAACCCCCATTTTGAGAAAACTAAGAAACAAAATTAGAATTCCCAGCACCAATAATTAGGGACCAACTTAATTCACGATTTCACGGCCGTGACATTTTCCATGAAATTGACCTCATTCCGTGAAAAACGCTGATGTCCGTGAAATCCGTGATTTTTCATGAATTTTAGCGCTTTTAGTTTAATTTATGACAATTCCAGAGTTTTATCAGCAGCTTTTGTACAAATGTTGCTGTTTGCCACGTGTCGCACTTCAGCACTAAGTAGTTGACATTGACTGTCTTGAGTCTTGACTTAGTGTAGTAAATATTCGTTGTTCTGACATTTCTTCGTTTGCATTAGCGCAGCACCTCGAAATAACGTCTATGGGGCCCATGAATTTCCGAAACTCTTTCTGTGAATTTTCTGTGAAATTTGACACATTTTAAAAATTCTGCCGTGAAATCATGCATTTTTTCCCGTGAATTCAGTTGGTCCCTACCAATAATCTCTTCTGTCAGAAATTTTCAGCTGTCTGTCGGAATTCTGCAGGAAATTTGCAGCGTCCACGACGCCAATGCTACCACTTAAAATTCATTTCATAAACAGAACTTTCATTCGAACAAAAACAACATTTAATGAATAAAGCATAAAAAATTCATAAAGCTGTCGATAAATCCACAGTATGAACTAACAGCCATAACCATTCAACATTTTTGAGGCGGCGTCACAAACAAAACATAAACAACAGCGAAATGTGCTGAGTAAAACTTGAGACAAAAACATGCTGAAGAATTATGATTAGACTGAGGTCTACTGCAGCCTAGTTTTACAGCAATCTAATAATAATAATAATAATAACACAATAAAATTTATACAGCACAGAGGCACAAAAGTTTCTAATGCACTAGTGTTACATTTAACATCTGCCTATTTTCAGCAGTACACATAACAACAAACACTTCATTATCTACAGCACAAATGCAAGGAATTACTGACTGAGCAGAATACTGGAAACTTCATAACACTATACATCACTCTACCAGTAAATATGGCAAATCAAGGATCAGATATAACACCACATTCTACTACGTGCATAATCTTGGCCTATCTTCAACAGCTGTTTGATCTTGTTAAATAATTTTCTGCAAGATATGCAATATTTCTATTTTCCACACACCAAGGGACTTAGATTTTTCATTTAACCTCAAAAGCAAACTTTTGATAATTGTTAAAGCAGAATCTTATACAGTTGAAAAAGCAATCCTAACCAATACCATCATGTATCACATGAAATAAATGCAAATACACAGCATAATACAGCTTCAAGTCAAATCCCATCACATAAGCCTATCATGCTTAATTGAAGTCCGACAAACGATAGATCGCACACAAAATAACCACGTTAGTAACATCAAATGACTTGGCCTAGCCCACGGCCACATAGTTTATTGGCAAATGCACAGAGTTCCAACAAAACCTAAATGGTTATCAGACGGGCCTGGGTTCAATACCGGGGGTCTGCCGAATAAACTTAAGCCGAATAATTAACAAACATGCGCAGAAATTAATTTATGAAATAGATAGGAGGTTTTAGTGTCCTCTATAACCTGTGACCTTTAGTGCCTCTGAACCTATTACCGTACAACACTTTGCAAATACATACATTCAACAACAATATAGCAGTCCACATAGGCCACTTTGGGTCTATCCTGAACAGCCTCCTAACTCAAAAAAACAAAAAAGAACGTAGAAAACCAAAATTAGACATGAACAAGTCATGCACTGTCAGCTGTATCACTTGAATAATGAAGAAAGAAAACCTTGACGGGTTGTGGCAGAGTTGAAAATGAGTTTCTGGGTCACAGATCAACAGTTTTAACAAGGTCAGGTCAGGCCAGGTCAAGCAAGAGTTAAACCCTACAGGTCTTAGTCCTATCGGATTTTCATCAGATATTTCAAAGCATACAACTTACTGGGTCAAATACTTCAAGGTCAGATTGGGTCAGTGGTCAAAAATTTAGAGGCCATATCAGAGAAGGTGGTTTCTATTAGCAGTCGTCGCTAACAAAAAATCTGTCTCATTTGACAGCCTTGCTACAAAAAATCCAACGTGCAACAGCCATTCAGTGTTGCTCTGTTTCAAGAAAATTTCCATCACACATAGTGGCTGTTGATTAGGCGCCAGTTGATGACGATTTTCCAGTTCTTTTTTCACCATTTCTGACTACGATTAGCTGTTACTAACACTGACACAGCAACGACTTCAATGAACTTCATCAGCTGATTCCATACCTTTATCGTTTATACATAACCACAATCATTAACTCTCCATGCACGACAAAAATTGCTGCTAATGGTAACCAGTTGATGGCAACCATTAACGGTTTCAATTGCAATAATAAAAACCATCTTGTCCGTCAACAGCTTTAGAACCATTTCAACTCTGGTCAAGTTATACACAAAAACAGTTTTTGGCTCTCGAATATGCTGACAGTCGGCACACACAGACAGCAGACTGACTATTGAAGTCACAGTTATGATCAAGCGAACATTTGCTATTATCAGCAGTTGGCAATGGGTCGATGAGTGATGTAGTACTGTATTGTCAGGACCTTGCCTGTATCACAAACGTCTGCAACACATATAAACCATTAGATGACAGTTCCAGTATTATATATCACCGCAGAAGTAATAAACATTGTAAAGTTTTTTTTATTCTTGCCGTATTTTTTAAAATTTTTCCAACAGTGTTTTACTTTTTTAAAAACTTTCACTGAAATTTTCATCAATCGCTTCAAGAAGCATTTTTGAAACCACCGAAATGAAAAGTGGCGACAGTTTACTTAGACAGTCTAGTGACATTACTCTTATGACCACACGATTGAACTGAAATTGAACAAAGTGCTCTTTCCCTCTAGTTCCAGTTATACTGCAACTACAACATATGGCATCAGACAAAAGATTGAACAAATTAGGGCTAATGCATTTATTCAACGATTTTTTATTCTTGCCATATTATCTTTTACGTTTTTTGAAGTTCTTTATTTTTTTCTGGAACATTTTTTACATCTATGACAATCACAATCCTATATCACATAGCTTGTTTCTGCCTTTCAGGAAGGTTCATAATATACAGCAGTATGGTCACAAAACCATGGTCTTGATATTAAAACTGGTCACAACGGAAGAATACAGTCCTCTTTTTAATCATCCTGTTTAAACATGCAATGCATATTTAACTGCAGATGTTTGTTTGCTGTTATGATTAGCACCATAACCATATCTTGACCACAATCTTGGTTTAAAACTCCATCAGAAATTTTGGTTTTGACAGCATCGCTGACAAAAAGATAACAGCAAGCTGCAAAAGCGTCTATAAACTGCACAGATGAGTGATCAGTTATATATATCACAGTTCAAAGAGTAATAAAACTACCTTGTAATAATTCTGAAACAATTTCATATCTGATACCAGCATACGACAAAAGTCCTACAACAGTGCAGAAATATGCAGCTCGTCCACACAAAACAGACTTATTTTCCACAATCATTACACTATTTATGTACCAGTTCATGTGGAATAATTAGTAGCAAAAATCATACAGTAAGTCATAAATAAAACATGTAAAACAAAAATAAATCAGAAATACAAGAAAACTACAATATTTCAGTTAGTGTACCTTAATGCATACATCATAGAGAAATGGTACGTCAAAATAGCAAGATCACCAATTCGTGTACAAAATGCAACATAAAATTTATGAGTTATTACGGCCGTACACTCTCTATACTTGCACCTTCCAAATGCTACAAACTTTAGTTATCCAAATCGTTTGTGCATCTTTAGCATATGCCAACTGTCAACCACACTGGCATTTAGCCTACAGTATTAAACGGCATATAACTCGAGCGTTATTAGAACACAACACACACCTGAATAGCTGGTGGAGACATATTATGTGTAGGCAGACAGTCTGCTTGTAAAAATAATATAAAGTCATCGCCCTAACAAAAGACATAAAAAAGACAATCACTGTGCATAAGCACTAGATGACCGACTAGATAAATCGTAAAACAGTCTACTAAAATGCGAAATACCTACAAAAATACCAGCTACTAATGCAATTGCATTCTTATCTCATTTCTTCCTTGCTGCTGATCTCACTCTCTGGAATAAACTCTCTGAGAACACTAGAGCTGCTAGTAATCTAAGCACTTTAAAATCCAGATTAGGACAGATTGGAACCAACACAGCACTTGAGATTCAAAATGACAATGTGACAACTGCTGGCACAATGCCAATTATTTTTCTAGATTAGATTAGATTAGAATGCTGGCAGAAATGTGAACAAGAAGTTAAGCCAATACATACACGTTTGTCATGAACAGTCTTGAGACAGCAGGCACATTCATTCAACACCTGCAACGCATTATGATGACGAGATGAAACGTGTCAGACAAGTATTTATCAGTTGTTTATTAACACTCCTTGCTTCAGTGCTGTTATGCTAATGTTCGAGTGGGCTACAAAAAGTCCCGCTCCAACAATTCCTGAAAGCATACTGGCAAGGACAAGCATAACTTGGAACAAATCCAAACTAAGTTGTTAGAACATGATGCACAGTGACATGCTGTATATGTCTTTGTTCATGCAGTGGCCCTGGTGTATTCAGCTGTTCAAAAATTACCACCGCAGCACAATGTAATTTCCATGTCAGTTATAACCACTTCGGCTCGTATCATTTATCACAAGCTGACGAAATACCTGCACGGTCTGTGCATCGGTGAGGTCAAAGGTCGGCTTCATTGGTGCGAGGAAACAGGCCGGGACGATATGCTTATAAATAAACTCACTGAACCCCAGGATACTCTGTTCTGCACCTACAACATTCAGACATCAAAATAATATCAAATATTAAGTAAGTACGTTTTACTATTTCAACAGCAGCAGAATACTGCTAGATTCCACAGCCACGTGCAAATATGCAAGTGTAATGTATTATATAGTATATCATCATCATCATCATCGACAACCGTGGGCTCAATGCCCGTTGGTGTCTGACGCCATTGTTACTATCGCTGCC
>Ga0209367_1012114_pt1 | contig 11340 bp, 5 predicted proteins | sample WorMetLIZISLAND2_FD_187412 | JGI IMG/M metagenome (GOLD analysis project Ga0209367, IMG submission 187412) | Marine gutless worms symbiont microbial communities from Max Planck institute for Marine Microbiology, Germany - Olavius geniculatus... ... | reverse complement strand
GAAGAGGGTTAGAGGAGGAAGGGAAGGGAAAAGTAAAGGGGAGGAAAAGGTACAGGAAGGGGATAGGCGCAAAGCCCGCTCCCCGCAAAGCCTTAATCCGGCCTTGGGTACTGACCTGATACGGCACAATACTTGGATGTGCTGTTCCAAGCCGCTTGGCTTCTACCTGACAGTTGAGCCAATTGGACGCAATGTGCGACAGCACCGCCACCTAGTGAACAACAACGCACCATCACCGCCACGATATAATATTAATAATATGACAATAGTAATAATAATGAGAAGAAAAGCAGTAAAAGCATCTGCTGTATGTCTATAGCTGCGAAGCGCTCCAGACGTTCATCCGTGCATAAGCTGTGATTGTGCAAGAACTGTAATATTCTTGAGAAAAACAAGAATAGAATGGGAGTCTAGCCTTCAGCGGGGTGCAAGAAATTCAGGAGCCCCTGGTGGGGGAAGGGAGATGGGTTGAGGGCAAAGCCCCCGGAAACTGAAAAGTAGTGGGACAAGATGCATAGTGCCTTTGTTAATGGACAGTAAAAGTTTACTTACATACAAATATGTGAGGAAAAACACGCTGCATTTCGAAAGGGAAAAGAGATGCGTGCCCATTGTCTCCGTGTTCCGCGTATCATAAGGTGTGGTCACACTAGCGATCCGAACGGACGACGAACGGTTAGAGTTTTTAACGACGTTCGAACCGCTAGTGTGACCGCACCCCAGACCGGCAGATCTAATATTTCTCATCAAGATTGATAAAACCCGTATTTTTAAAGCTCCACGCACCCAGCAGTTTTATTTTGAGTTTGTGGTTTTGGGTTAAACTTGGAACTTTTTACACGCAACTGCAGCTACTGCTGTAGCGCGTCTTAGCCATCGCAATTCTGTCTGTTGCAAATGTTGTTAACATTGCCTTATTGTCAGGATTTAGGCAGAGAGAGCAGCGTGCAATCTCGGTCAGTCTGTCGATCCGACCGACTGACCGTTAACCACAGTTAGCTTGCAGTCGCCTTTGCTGCTGCGAGTTCGGTCAGTCGGTCGGATCGACAGACTGACCGAACTCGCAGCAGCAAAGGCGACTGCAAGCTAACTCCCCTCATATTTTGGGATGGTCCACTTCACGTCCTATCACCCCGTTCGCCGCACAATGGGTCGTTCGCTCTAGCAGCTGGCAGCTGTAACATTACTGTGCTGTCATCTCTGTGCGACGGCATTGTGCCAACGCCACCAAGTCCCGCTAGCTGATACGACCGCGTGCGCATTTACAATAGGCCTACAATATTTGATACGACTCTACTATCATTATACTACTATCATTTTCTGTCCCTGTCTATCTTTTCTGTTGTTCTTGTCTGCTCTTGTAGACGAGGACAGTTTATTTTTTCGCCGCAGGATCTCGGAGGTCGCTCGGCCGATTGCCGTGAAATTTTGCAAAGTGATAGGAAATATGCTGAATTTTTTTTGAAAATTAAATTAAAAAATTTGGGTCCCTACTCGTAGGGGTTTTTTTCAAACGTTGTCCGACTCTGTCTGTTCGCACGATTGTGTGACGTTTTCTGCCCGTCATTATGCGGTCTTTAATGCCCTGGCTCGGCTGTTTCTCTCTGATCTTTGTTAGGTAGCATGTCTGCCTGTCCGCATCATAGAATTAACAAGTAATTTGAGAAAAGCTCATGAGACGCGCGACAGCCTTAGCAGTTCCTGCTCGCAAAATGTCTTGGTTTACCTCCATCCATTTTGTCGCAGTTCACCCTTGAAGTGTGCGCCGCAGCTGAAAATCGCAATAATAACACTAAAACTTCATATTTGGGGGATTTTATTCAAAGTCATCGATGCTAATACCACCAAAAAGCTTGTCACCAGTGCTTGTCTGTGCCTATCTGCAACAGCATGCGTTCACGCTAGACGAGCCACCATCGGTAAAATAACCAATTTTTAGAGGGGTACCTCTATTTGATGCTCATATGCGCAGGCCTACTTGAACTAAGGGGGGGGGCGGACTTAGACTGATAAAATTCGCGTTTGGTGCTGCAAATTACATGTGCAAGTTGTCTTGGTCTATCTTTAGCCGTTTCGGCGCAATTCAGTCTGAGGATGTGTGCTGATGCCTAAAATCTTGAAAAATTCACTAAAAACACTTTGGGGGAGGTTTAAGGTCGTTCAAGGTCATCGGTGTTAATACCCCAGGAAAGCCTGTCACCATGCAGTGCTTGCTATGATGAGCAGCAAGTTTGTGCCTATCTGCAATCGTTTTCATGCTAAACGAGTCAATAGCGGAAAAATAATCACTTTTTCACCGAGTATCCCTCTTTGACGCCCTAGTTCGATGAGAAGCCTCTTACGCAGTTGCGCGAAATTTCGTCACAAAAGGCTTGTCTAGCGTAAAAACGGTTGCAGATATGCACAGACTTGTATTTATTCATTTCTATGATCCCAAACAGCATTTGCTCTAAGCTATTAGCTTGTACGTCTGTCTGTCTGTCCGTCCGTCACACGAGTGGATCAGTCAAAAACGGTGCAAGCTAGAATCACCAAAACTTTACCGTCGGCTGCCTGGAAGACTCGTAGTTTCAGGAACCGTAAAGCTTTTCCATAAATTTAAAGGCAGTCACCCCAAACGAGGGCGATAAATGAGAGGGGGTAGGCAAAATTTGCATTTTCAACCAATACGGCGTTGGCAGAGCGAGATAGGTGGCGCTCTCTGGTGAGTACAAGTAAAACACAATACATATTCAGCCGCTGGTCGTCTGGCGCCCTCTGGCGAATGATTTTGTTTTACTGGGCTTTCTTTGTAACTGTAGCCAAAAGCAGTACGGATGAGATCTACGGATGAAGTCTACGGATCACTAGCGTACGACGGTGCACCGCTGTTGCGCGTTCCCTTTTGCGTTAGCAGGGCTTTTCTAGTTAGTTGTTAATAAAGACTAACACGATGGGCTTTGAAACGTGTGAATTTTTACAAACTAAATTCTATTCCTGCTCTAGTGTGCTGCAGACAAGATTGACAGACAAATAACCTCAGTGCTGAGCAGGTTGCACTGGACATGTTGACCGACGTTGGTCCTATGTCGCAGTAGCAAAGCCGATGTGATGGCTCCCACCGCGTACAGACCAGTAGCTATGTCAATCAGTGCCACGCCCACACGACATGGTTCTCCGTCCTAAGTAAGTAAGTAAGTAATCTTTTATTAAACAACGGTCAAACGCCATTGCAAAACAGAACATAACATTGCAGAATCGGTACTATATTAATAAGAAAAAATGAAATAAAATGAAATGAAATGAAATGAAATATGGTAGAGCTACAACAGATCTACATGCAAAATTTAATATGCATCACCAAACAAATATCGCAATACAAACGAACGTTTGTACAAGTTATAGTGGCACTGAGGCAAAGCAAAAATACAATTGGTGGCCCGGAGTTTCATGGATAAAATCTTTTCCAGAAGTAATATCTGGTGAATACAGTGATCCTTATTATAAACCGTTTTATGAAATAGGTGCTCATCTGCCTCATGCAATAAAACAGACAAACGTCTCAAATCACAGCTGTAGCCCCATGCAGCGGAAAGCTTTTTTGAAAAAAAGCATCAAGTTTTGATATTAAATCATTATTTATAAGAAATCCGCCCCAGGCAGGCAAAGCATAGATAATACGAGACACGACAATAACAAAAGCGTGTCAAGCATGGCTAAGCTAGCTTACCGTACTAACCGCTTGATAGCGACATGACCGGGAGTTGAACCAACGACCTCGCGATTGCAAGTCCAACGTCCTAATGGTTACACTCGTAAGCTACGTATATACAGGTGTATACACGTGCAGACTTGCGAGCAGCCGGCGTACATCGTGCAATCCAACAATGGTCTTAATTAATCAATCAATCCGTCTGCTCGGCGGCACATAAAAACGCTTCACGTGTAGATCGAATATACACTGTTCAACATGAATCCACCTTTCACTGCTATCATCAAAGCTGATCGTTTCCAAAACTGTCCGCCTGCTCGGTCTACACGTGAGGTGTCACGTGTGTATGTGTCTATGTTCCTCTTTTTAGTTTACACGCCACTCTGTATATTTATAAGCTTGAACAAAGTTCTCCACGACGCCTGGTACGACTAAGCTCGACAGATAAGATGTAGGCTTTGGCCTACCTCTGGTCCAGTGATGTTCATGAGTCCACCGATTGCTATGGCGATATTGTCGAAACCTCCACGCTTAGCGTACGGACCAGTCGGACCAAACCCTTCAATACACCACGCAACATCACGCTGTTACTAGACTCAGTATGTACACTTAAATCTATAAGCGACACAGACTGAAAAATGCAAGTATGGAAAATCAAAAGAACAAAAAGAGAAATGTTACACATGGTGGGAAAAGCAACCGATGTCAGGTAAGGTGGCAAAGATTGCTCTGCCTTTCCTGAAGTTTATCACAAATGCAATTTAAAAAATAGAATCAGACCACATTTGCCAAAATTATCATAAAATACAAGAAAACCAGCTGTCGCTAGGGAGGGTCGGAAAGCCAGCAGATGATTTTTGCGTCATGTGAAAAGGCTTATGCGACTTCCTATTAGTGATCAATAGCAATCTAAGCTCTATCTCTCACCGTTAGGCCACAACGCATCCGCAACAGACGGACAAACGGCCAGAGAGGCGGACAGACAGGACGTACCATAGTGATGTACTTTTTGTCAGACAGGGCCTAACGTAAAAAATATTTCTGCTACAGGTACACCGCTTTCACCTGTCCAAATAAATTCGCCCCTAGAAAAAACTTTATTTAATACGCTAATTTTATTGCACTTAATGTTGCAGGCTACTGACCGGACAGGGAGGCGTAAATGAGAGCGGGGTTGTGTTGGCGAAGTTGCTCGTAGCCAAGTCCGTATTCAGAAAGCTTTCCCGGGATATAGTTCTCGACCAGAACGTCACACTTGGTGGCCAGCTGACACACACACGACAATTCAGTCAATCAGCATCGCTAACATGTTAAAAAAATTTCAGGTATTTATGGCAACCCCATCGCAGAGCTACAGAGCGTCACCTGCCATATGGGATCACACAGTGCTACGTGACACAGGTGAATGCGCCGTGCTTTAAACCCAGCCAGACAAGCTGGTACTCAATTTACCTACCCGGAGGGATGAAAGGCTGAGTTGACCTTGGCGTTGGTTATATATAGATGCAGCGCAACATTTTCTCCTCTGTGGGCCTCCTTATGGCGTATTGCGACATTTGAAAGTCCACTTGGTGCAGCACATTCTCACGCTTCAGGCTCTGTAGGCCTACGTCATATTGCAAAATCTTAAGTGACTGTTACTTATTTGTTTATTTCCTCAATGGAAAATTTATATGAGAGCCCTCCCCCACATTTTCACCAAACAGGGCTTTGGTTTTAATCCGGCGTGTTCTTTAAACAATCAGCACAGAAACTTTCTTTTGCACAGTTTTAAACCAATAAAAGAATTCACTTAGATCTACATACATGATACAAGTAAAAACGTGTAAAAAGCGACAGAAATGAACCGAACTTAACTTGTTCGATACACTTTGTGAAACGATCTAAAAAAGTGAACTATATAGAAGGCTAGTTCGTTCACTTCGTCAGCTCAGTTCAGTTCTGTTGCTTTGTCTGCGTGTTGCAGTCACATGAATTTGTTGATAAGTTGCAACATTCTTAGCAGAGGAAGGAGTTGAAAAACGCCCACGAACCTCTGTGATAATTTGCGCACCATCCTTTGTATTCATGTTCACTGCGATACTCTGTGACCAGCAATTCCACAGAACAATGCCAGTAATGGATGTGTTCTATTTATGAATACCAATCACTAAAATATACATAAATACAGTACTATAGCTTTACTGCCTAGCGCTAATTAAAAATGTCTACCAGAAAATTTTAAACTCTCACTGCAACTTTAGCTGCTCCAGTATAATCCTATATTTAAACGACAATCACAAAACAATGTGTAGTCAATCAATCACCTCATTATGCCAAGAGCGGCACATAACACAGCATACGAATTACAATAAAGCGTAATACTAGCTCATAAGAGTTGAATATGTGAAACCATAGGGAAAAATAAACGACCCATGTAAAATTTAAGAAACAAAATAGCACGAATTGAACATTTGACACAAAATCTGAAGAGCAGACTAGAGGCCTATGCAGCATAATATTGTAGCCGCCATTACATTTTCATAATGCGTAGCCTAATGATAATATTATTATTACTTTCTTGTTGCGGTTGACGGACAGGAAGTAGGGGCTCTGGTCGCCAACCCAAGGTGGACCCCAACTTCTCGCGTCGTCTCCGCTACCTGTAGTATACAAACAACCGTCTAATGCATCTATGGATCATTCACATCTCAACATAGGACTACGTCTGTATCCAGTCTGCTGGCAGGGGACTCTATCGCCGACTTGAAACACGGGAGGTCCCTTGGCCGATCGTTGCGAAATTTTGCCACATAGTCAGAAGCACATTCAATTTTATAACCACGGTCCAAAAATTTGAGGGCCTGCCCACCCCCTCCCTAAAAAGGGGGCCATAAACATGCTAACTAGGGCGCGATTTCAGACGACTTCCGACTTTGACCGCGAATATCTCCGAAATGGACAGAGATATTAAAAAAGAAAAACTAACTTATTGATTGCGATTCCAAAAAGTACGGCAAACTTTGTCCACTTACAGCGTTCACGTGCCTAATGTTTACCCACCAAATCGACTTTTTCGGAACTTCGGAAGACCATATTCCTGCCCCTCGGGGTGCTACGCCCTGAAATTTTTACACGTGATAGAGAATGGCCAAGTCTTGCCAAGTTGCCAGCGCACACTTCACCGGGAACAGGGGTCCCTCAACATTTTTTTCAAAGAGCAGGGGTCAAAAATTGGCTTAAAATGTAGCGTATGCGTGCCCTATAACTTTGGAGCAAAGCGGAGTAGCCTGACGAAGCTACCACTTGATGTGGCGCTAGACCTGTATAGGGGTGATAACGCGGGTACAACTTTTGCTGCAAAGTCGAAAATCCACTGATCTTAAAGATTCTGAAGGATCACAACCAACTAATTAACAGTGGCAAATCTATAACCTTTTGCTGGATTCCCAGCCACGTGGGTATCCGAGGAAACGAAGATGCTGACATCGCCGCTAAGGCAGGACTTGATGTCGCCATCAACAACATGAGATTTCCAGTTGGAGATTTGTCCGCTTGTGTCAACCAATTGTGTGTTAAAGAATGGCAACAACTGTGGAACCAGTGTACATCAAATAAACTTTACAGTGTGCAACCGGTCGTTGGTCGCAGTGTCAGTTCGTCACTGGGCCGCTACGACTCAGTCCTTATCAACCGTCTTCAAATTGGTCATACAAGACTTACAAACTCCTATCTCCTAAAGGAAGAGAGTCAACCGGTATGTGAAGCTTGCCATTCTCCGCTCACAGTCAAGCACATTTTGGTAGACTGCACCCGTTACAGTGCAGCTCGTCAGAGATACTTTGGAGTGGACACACTCAAGGACATTTTTGAAAATGTTGCATTGCGCAACATCATCGCTTATGGTAAAGATATCAATTTTTAATAATAATGTTAATAATAATGTTTTAATATATAATGTTGTTTTCACATTAGCTTAATAGCCTTGATCCTAACAAGTATTTTAACTTTGCTTTTAATTCATACATTAAATGCTTTTCATTAATTTTAACCACGTATGACACTGAATGGCCTATTTTTGTGCTGATGTGCTGTTAAAAACTACTCACTCACTCACTGTATGCTGAAATCAGTGTGATGTAAAAAATAGTCTCATACAGAATACTACATTATGAGATAACAGGACACCATTAAATCAGATTCTAGTAACACAGAAACATAACAATCAGTAAAATGTATACGCAAGCTGGGGTCAGAAAATTAATATTGGTGCCACCAGATGTCCGATTATAGGGCTTCCCAGACCCCCTAGCTGTATTTAAAAGGCACACTTGTGAAGCAACGGGAAAAGGGGTTGGATAGGAAAGCGAGGAAATAAGGAAAATGAAAGAAAAGTGGAGGGGAAGAAAAGTACTATACTTCTGCTACTTTTACCACTGGCGCAATCTAACTTTGGTCAATAGATTAAATAAAATAACTAAAAATTTGAGGCAACCCAACCTAAGGTCGACCGGCACCGTAAGTCCGCGGGAGGGTCCCAAATTTTGGGATCCAAATTATAAAGCGCAACTGTATTTCGACCATGTGGCAGTTTCACGGCGATCGGCCGAGCGAGCTTGGAAATCTCTCTTGGCGTTCTCTTGAGAATGTCAATACAAAGTAGTATCTGATGGCCATGTTGCCCCTACCTCCAAAACTTTTCAACAGATGTAGCAGAAATTTAGCTTAATTATTCCTGCCAGGTAAGAATCGTCCTTCCCTTTAACCCATTCATGCACAGCGTCCCCATAAATGGGACACTTACTTTGACGGCAAACTATCAAATAATTCAAGCACTAATGGGTTAATTTTGGTCTTGGTCCGCTGTCTGGTTTCGCCAAAAAAGTGGAAAAAATTTTTTAAAACAATGCGAAAACATTGGGCCTTAAGGAGGTGTCACACTGGCGGTCTGGACGGCCGTCAGAACGGTTGGTGTTTTTGACGACCGTTCGGACGGCCGTCAAAAACACCAACCGTTCGAACGGCCTTCTGGACACTGGCGGTCCGGACGTCTGGACGGCCGTTCGGACGGCCGTCCAGACCGCCAGTGTGACCCGTCCTTTACCAAGGCCACAAGACGTTACTACATAGGCCTAAGGATGGCCTAAAACTGAGGAATAAAAGTAATCATACAAAGCAATGTTTTGCTACACGGAGGATCATAGTTCCACATAAGCAGGCAATAAAGCAAAGCGGCAAAACGGAGTAGCCAGAATGACGAGAAAAGCTTCGAGAGTGATCGTGCCTTGACCTCAGTTCTTTGGCAACAATTCGAGCTCTGTAACAGCATATGGAAAACACGCAGTAACTAAGCATTCAGTCGTTAAACAAACGCCATTATCATACTCGTTGAAACATGCAGATTTACTAAATTAAAAAACTTTTGTCTAAAATTTTACAACTTTGTCCAACAATCGTGAATGCAACGCAGGCGTATCTGTTTAACTGCATTTGTAGGTCTTCTCATGCAATATAGCAACATTTGTTGAAAGATCTTCGCAAAAACAAGGTTGTTCACAAAATACTAGATATGTTATTTTTATTTCCAAAGGCCTTGCTTATAATTACTTTTACGATACGATGACACATAAGCCTAAGCGTAACGTACGTTTTAATAACTGACTAACATGGGCTCGGTCGGTGTTTCGCACCACGTACGGCTAACCAGAACAGAAAATTAGGCTAGCCTAATGTTTAAAAAATAACACAAAAAAATAAACAGTTTATGATAAATCCGGTAATTGGTCTACCTTCTACGAACGAAGACGATTTTGCGAAGATAATGTGTGTTTTGATAGCAAACGTTTTAAAGCAACGTCGTCTAAAATTGTTTTTTTTCAAACAGTTGTGAAAGGCAATACCAGGAAAAGTGGGCTCTTCGTGTTCAAACCGAGGTGGGAAGTCGCCGTGGTCCAAACATTCGCCAGGTGGAGCTGGCGTCGGACAAATCCACGACACCGAATCTTCATATACACCTGAACAGATAACAGATCATTCCATCTTAATAAAATGTGCAGAAAGTTTGTCCGTTTGTTTGTCTGTCTGTCTGTCATACCCTCTGGCGCCTTCCGTGTTGCACGGTCGCGGACCCCAACCGCGGCGTTTGAGTCCTTAGCTGCCTTAGGTACGTGTGTTCCCACTTTGCCCCTACTATCCCCCACTGGCAGCCTGAGGGGGTTGAGTTGCCGGCCAGCCATCAGTATAGTGCTTAGCGCAGCGTGTAGTGCTTCGTGATGCCAGATCTAGCGAATGACGGTCACTCAAAGACGGGCGAGTACTTTGCTAGTTTCAATAATTTTTTTATAAAAGCATATACGGTAACCCAATAACTCACGCAGCCGCGTTAACGTGTCTAATAAGCTAGAGCTCGTAGTATAGAGAAACGTAGTCTATGCTAATTTTTTCCATAAAAAGTAAAAGTAAGCTTAAATCTAAATATAAGTGTACAAAATTGCACTGTAAACCCCATAGTAAAACTAGAAATTTAGGACAGGGTCCAACGTGAGGCCGCCCGGCACCATAAGTCCGATTGGGGGAGTCTTGATCACGGATGCTGATTCGTCCAAAAGCCGACTATAGATGCAGTAAAATGCCCCTTTCTCCAGAACCCCTCTGCAGATTTCGCTGAAAAAATTGCCTAAATTCCTTTTTAAGTAAGTTTAGGTTCGTCCTTTTGACAAATTTTGGTTTTAGTTGGCTGTTCGGTTTTGAAGGAAAAGTGGAAAATAGAAAAGAAAGAAAAAAAGAAAACGGAAACAACGCGAAAACATGACCTCCCGTTATTAAAGGGGCAGGCTAATAAATTCATACCGAATGGGTACATCTTCTGCAGTCCGCAAGCCCTAGTGTAGTCGGACAGCTCGGTCCAGTCGACAAGCCAAGTTTTCTGAGCTTTGAACTCGTTGTCGGTGCCAATGAGGAAGCGATTGTTCACGCTGAGACTGGTCGAACCACACCAGCCCGGAATGTAACCTTCAACAGCCAACATTACATGGCCCCCATTTTCAGAGCGCTGAGGCCTTATAGCGCTGCATGTTCAAACACTTTCTGGCTTTGGATATTATTTTACACATTCTTGTTCGCCATTAACTTGGAAGTTATCAAGCGATGCCACGTAAAAGCTATGCTCAAAGGCAAAAATAAACAGATTCGCAGTAATAATTAGTAGCTATAAAAGGCGCTCGCAAAAAAGCATGTCTCCTCCTGAACACGCCAAGTAAATTTGTACGAAATAGTAATATAAAAGTTTTGTGTCAAGTTTAAAACCCATAATTTCAACTTTTCTCCGAGTTAGCACTTAGCAGCGTGTAACGCCCAAAAATTTAGAGATCGCTTGACCCGGGCTACGATTTTCTTTCGAAAAAGTTCTAAGAAGTCGTGTCCGAACCGACCCTGCAAACATGCACGCCAAATTTGAAGTTCATGGCTTTGACTGTTTTGAAGCTATTGATATTTAAGCCTAGCGCCCCAAAATTTAGAGATCACAAGACAGAGATCTCTAAATTTTGAGACGTTTGTCTGTTTTATTGCATGAGGCAGATGAGCACCTATTTCATAAAATGGTTAATAATAAGGATCACTGTATTCACCAGTTATTACCTCCGGAAAAGATTTTACCTATGAAACTCAGG
>Ga0209367_1012111_pt1 | contig 11342 bp, 11 predicted proteins | sample WorMetLIZISLAND2_FD_187412 | JGI IMG/M metagenome (GOLD analysis project Ga0209367, IMG submission 187412) | Marine gutless worms symbiont microbial communities from Max Planck institute for Marine Microbiology, Germany - Olavius geniculatus... ... | reverse complement strand
GTGACGGTTCTGTCGACGTCAGTGTTGTGTCAGTTGCATTTAACGTTGAAGTGTAGTGCCGTATGCACACAATTTGGTTTCTGCTGTGGACGGTCGTGTTGTCGTCGCGGCGTGGTGTCGAATGCACGCCTAGAATTTCAGCTACGCGACTGTTCTGTCGACGTCATTGCCTAATGTCGTTTTCATCCCATTCGGTTCCCGCTACCCGACGGTCTTGTCACGTCGAAGCGTAGTGCCGTATGTACGCCATTCCGTTCCCGCTACACGACTGTCTTGGCCCCGTCGTTGCGTCGTGTTTTTTGCATGCCATTCGGTTTGAGCAACGCGACAGTCGTATCGACGTCGCAGTGTAATGTCGCTTGTACGTTTGTACGCCATTCGGTTTCCGCCACGCGACTTTTCTTTCGACGTCATTGCCTAATGTCGTTTGCACGCTATTCGGTTGCCGCTAAGCAACGGTTTTTGGACCACCGTCTGCACACCATCTGGTTCCCTTAAACTGAAATGCCGATTCAGAACCAGCGCAGCCGGCACAGCCGGCCTGCGACGCAGTGAAGCGTACTAAACTTGTATTAGCTTCCTAAAGACACTTCCTCCACTGGTAAATGGTCTCGCCCACAATCATCTGTTCGAAGTCAGCCCAGACCTTAACAAGTCGCTGCTTCAGTTCAGCCAGATTACAAATCGGTTTCTTATGTACACGCGCTCCTGCACGCAGCCCCAGATTTTACAATCAACTGGATTTCAAGTTAGGACTACACGCCAGCCACAAGTCCGGTGGAATGAAATCTGGCGTTTCATTACGCAGGAATTCGACTGTTGATCGTGCTCGGTGGGCTGGTGCGTTGTTCTGCTAGAAGACGTACGCGTCTCCTGCCAGATGACGGAGACTGCGACAGTAGCACATCACGGTAGTATGCTCCGTCCACTTTCGCACGAAAATCAGTTCAGTGCAGCCGAGCTTCGATACTGCAACTGACACCATTAGCGACTTGCTGAATGTAGGTCGCGTTCGAAGAAGCCTCTTTGCAGGAAAGTCGCGTTTCTTGACTCCCTCAGCTGCATAGACGCGGTCATTTTGTAGGTTTACAAGAGCAGCAATCGTGAACATTTTTCCTCTGAAAAGAAAATAAAATCGACTGCGCTCTGTCCAAACTTTCTCAGCAAGTGTCTGACTCGAGTGAGTCGTGAGACGCAGTTTGCTGTGGTCAATGTCTGTGCTCGGCGTTTTTTTAACGCACATCAGTCGCAAATCGTGTCGGATAATTCGAAATACCGACGAATGATGTATCCCAGTTTCTCTTGCAATTCTCTTGCAACCACATTCCTGCAGAATTTTATTAACTTTTTTCAGTCGGCAGCTGATTTGTTATGCTTTGTGTCAAAATACAAAATGGCGGCTGTCACCATTTTAAATTTTATTTTTGTTCGATTTTATGGTACAAGTACATGTAGAACGTCAAACTTAGCCATCTTGAATTTATTATTTTTGTCGATTTTGGTCACACGATCTACTTCTGGTAGCAGCCGACGACATAACAGCAAAATTTCATTAATCTATGTCAATCGGCGGCTGAATTATTACTGTTTGTGCAAAAATCCGAGTTGGCGGCCGCCGACATTTTGGATTTTATTTTTGTTTAATATACGCAAGCCGATTTATAGCCCATTTCGTCCCAAATTTCGTTGCCATGGCAAAGGGGGTCGGTCGGGGAAAAAATGCAATTGCCAGCATTTGATGGCCCATCCACGACAATCACCCTATAGGCGCAAAAATCTCCCCTACAAGCCGAGTTATAACCCATTTTGTCCCAAATGTCAATGAATGAAGAAAGCATCTCCTTGCCTGTGTTCGCATAGTGGGCCAACACTTCAAGCAATTTTACTATAGGCATCTGAAACATTGACAACTGAAAGAAATGTCAGCTGCAGTGTCAAAAATGTGAACAAAATGTGTTTTTACGCGTTATGGTAATTAAGCAATCATATCGCATTGGTTGTGCTTTCCCCAAGTAGTGCAGAAACAAACGTTGTGTGAGGTGGGAAACTAAACGATCATTTATGGCAAGTTGTGTCAGGAATATTCGTACCAAAAATTATCAAAATCTGTTTTTTTTTATATTTTTCATAAATGTATAATAAACATGTTTTTAATTTTTAAAAAATTTTAAGGTTTTTTAAAAAAAAATTTTATGTTTTGAAAAAAAACTTTTAAAATGTTTTTGTGCTTTTTAATGTTATGTTTTTTTTTCTGTTTTTGTTAAATCGTTAGAATAAATTGCTACAGATGTGTTAAAAACTGTTAACGTGACTAGTATACTTGGTATTTGTTCTGACATTTAATTTTTAAATTGTGATGTGCGCTGTTTTATATCTACAACCACGATCTCACCTTTACACTATATATAAAGTGAACAGTTTTATACATAAATATTTGCAGTTTTATTGCCGTTGAAAGTAATCTGGATTAGTTAACTATAGCAATGTTAGAAAATGTAGAAATGTTTTTTTGTTGCTAGATAATAACGATTTTTCGTATACTTAACGTTTGATTTTTGCGGCGGTGCATATGTGCGCTTTGAATAATTGCGCACTGCCCATACCAAAATAAACCGATCTTGAAAACACACCATCTGATGCAAAGATCTTCGATATCTCTTACCTAAGCCGAGTTCTAACTCATTATGTCCCAAATTTTGTTGCCATGGCAACGAGGGTCGCTCGGGGAAAAATTCGCGTGGCATCATTTGATGGAATTTGATGGACTATCCCCGAAAACCCCCTATAGACGCAAAAATCTTACAGATATCTCTTACACAAACCGAGTTATAGTAAATTTTGCCCCAAAATTCATTGCCATGGCAACAGGGGTCGCCAGGAGATCAATTTAAATGACAACATCATATCTGAAAATATGAGGGTAGGTGCAAACAGCGCGCTATTATCTTCTACGGGGCCAAGTTATAGCCAATTTTGTCCCAAAATTCGTTGCCATGGCAACGAGGGTCGATCAGGGGTAAAAATAAATAACACCGTTAAATTGGCCGACCCAGAAAACCATACTTCAGAACCAAAAATTACGACTTTATCTTATACATAGCCGGAGTTATGACAGTTTAAAGCATTGTCTAACTTTCCCCATAGGCGCCATTGTAATTTTTCATATTTTTCTAAAAAAAGGTGAAAATGTTGAATTTAAATTTTTGTAACCCACAAAAGGCATTTCCTTGCGCAAAACCGCGTCATATGAGCCATTGTGCGTAAAAATCAGTTCAGTCGTTTTTCCTGTAGAGAACGGCAAGGAAAAAGGAAAGGAAAGGAAAGTCACGCAAGCGTTATATTTCACCTATTCGTGGGGAAGCCCCCCCGCCCGTAAACGTATGTTTACCAAATTTTGCACATCAGGAGATATGCCGGACGTAATCATATGTGCAAATTTTGGTGGGGAAGAATTAAGGGGTTTGGGAAATACGAAGGATCAAATTTTTGAGTTTGCCATTGAAATGGCTGGTCACTTTTACAACAGTGCTGCGCTACCGCGCAGCCTGTTATGGGAAAGCCAAAAATTCGACCCCCCACAGAATCAAAACCCCTAAACCTATTGAGATAAAATTTGACACGGTTGATTACGTCGGCTAAATGACCCCTCACGCAAAATTTCATGTTAATCTGCACAAGGCGGGGTTCTCGGCAAATATGTGAAATATACGCAAAAATTTTTCTAGCTACATACCTTTTTTTCAGAAACTCACCTACAGGTCAGACACTTTGGCGAATTTTTGCGTGCGATAGCTCAAACGACGCGGTCTCGCCCAAGAATGTGTTTTTTTGGGAATTAAAAAATTTGATATTAATTAATATTTAACGTATTTACTATTTATTCAAAAAATTCCCAAAAATTACAATGGAGTCTATGGGGAAAATTAAACAATTCTTAAAACGGTCATAACTTTGGCTGTGTATAAGATAGAGTCGTAATTTTTGGTTTCACGATATGGTTTTCGGAATGGCGAATCTAATGCTGTCATTTAATTTTACCCCGGACCCTCCCTGGTTGCCATGGCAACAAAATTTGGGACAAAAAGGGCTATAACTCGGCTTGCGTAAGAGATTTTTACGAGATTTTTGCGGCCATAAAAGGTTTTTGGGGATGGGCTATCGAATGCTGCCAATTGCATTTTTCCCGACCGATCCCCGTTGTCATGGCAACAAAATTTGGAACAAAATGGGCTGTAACTTGGTTTGCGTAAGAGATTTTTGCGCCTATAGGGGTTTTCGACGATGGGCCATCGAATACTGCCAATTGCATTTTTCCCGATCGACCCCCGTTGCCATGGCAACGAAATTTGGTAGAAAATGGACTGTAACTCGACATATGTACATCTCCGAGATTAAGTCCAGAGTTAATCTTTGTCACGTTTATTCACGCAATGACAAACCAGAGTTTGCTAATCCGTGAGCTAAACTCACAGACCTATACATTAAACCTCGTCCATATAACCACACCATGAATCAAAAGTTTCGATTGGCGGTAGTAGTCATGGGCTGTTCCCGCTATAGATGGGCTTATGAACTAAATGGTGTGTTTATGAGTACTAAAGAATATTTAAGGGGCAATTAATGTACCGTGTATTCCAACAGAATGCAATAAATGCAATACAACACGTCGCAGCAAGTGTGTAAATAACAATTTTAATGCATAATCGCGATTACAATTATTACACAAATTTTTAATATTGTCAGCTTTCCTGCGTATTACCCATATGTAATAGTCGACTGTTCCGCGTGAGGCACGCCGCGATGTGAAGATCACTGGCGCAGACGACATTTTCATTCACAGCAACATGGCGAATTGCGCCAATAGAAAAAGTGCAATCATATTATGATAATTGCGCCGACTATAATGATAGAATTCACTTCGCAAAACGTTGTCACAGTTCTTTGTCCTCTGGTTCATCGATTTACGACTGTGAAAGGTTTGCAGTATACGAATCAGCTGCGATTTTGCTGGGATGTTAACTGTGCGAGTTTGTCTGAGATAACCGAGTGAGTTAACCTACTGATGTTTCATGAATCAACGGGACAAAGATTAAGTTTTGGAATTACCTGCAGGTTATCTTTAACCTGAACGTGAATAAATCGGCCCTAAATGGGTGACGCATGCAATATTAGTTTGTTTATTTATATGGCCATTTCGTGGACATAAAAGGAATTTTGTTCAGTATTGTCAGCAATGCCGGCCAGCGGTGACATCATGCCTGACGAGTGTCGTCTGCTTTGTTCAGTCGCGCCATTAGGTAGTAAGTAACAGTTATAAGCGGCTTGGCTACTGTAAGAATTAATCTGAAGCGCAATATCTTTGTAACTGATCACCAGTAGGAAAGCAGTATTTTAGTAATAAAACATCAAACTTAATGTACAAAACAATAGTTTATACACTTGTTAACGGCAACATTTAAGGACTTGTGTGCTTTATTTAGTCGTTACACCGTTTACTGAAGACGACAACTCAGCGTTATGCAACAATCTGGAGCATCTATGTTTCACACAGTATTGCGTTGACATAAATTAGGTTAGGTGGAAATTGAACGTACCGTACATAATTCTATCGTCATGGCCATCATTATGCCAAAATTATTAAAATTGGTGAAAATTTGACAAAGATATGACAAAAAGAATTTGGACTTTTTTATTGAGACACGCTGTATACTAAATCCTTCTGCGGCGGTGTTTGCAATTTTTTGTCCGATCTTTACTGTACACTACTAAAACATAAACAAAATTTTCAAAACCGAGAAAAACCTCTATTACCTAAAAAGCCAAAAGCTTTGCCCCCCCAAAGCATAGAGTTTTTCCAGCCTGGAATACGCTATGCACAAAAAACTTGTGAGTGTAGAACGCTCAGGCTACTACTGGGCGACCGTTTCTAGGCTGCAGCGTCGACGGCTGATGTCGGTAAACGTTGACCCGGGCGGTGGTCCCCTGTCTGCGCGGGCCCGACGAGGACTTGATCGTCTGGAACGTGTTAATCGGCGCGCCCGGTTCAGTGAACTGACGTCGCGTACTGACGAAACGTTTCATCTCGTTACCTCCACCCTGGCAGCGACGAGCTCTGGGACTGCCGTCCATCGCACTGGCAGCCCGCTGGTGGCGATTGCACGCACAGCACGGAAAACACAGCGACATTAGCCACTTGAGATCACTCTGAAACGATGCATATCACGACGTTATTACGATCCATTAATCATTTATCATTTATCACAAGGCCACTTGTAGTCTTAAAACGTCCACGAGTTACTAAGCTTCTGGTTCTCTAGTTCATACCAAATACTTCAATGCTTGCTTAAAATTGCGGTCTATATGTAGGCCTATATGTTGCATAGTGACCACATTTGGAAACTGCTGTCGTATGTGCATGTACGTTTGACAATGCATTAATGTTACTTATTTACTTACTTACTTACATTGTATTTGCGCTGCTGTCATTTCGTTTTGCGACCCTGGCAGGCGATTGGCAGCAGCATAAAACCAACAGACAGCCGACAGTTCCAACTTAGCAATATGGATACGATCGTTACATGGACGGAGGGACAAAAATTTAACAAAAAAACAGTGATTTCATGTAACTGTTTAATGGCATTATATTACAAATTTTTAAAATAGCCTAAGTAACAAAAAACCCAGCTGTCGCCAGGATAGCCGACCGTACTGGTTGTCAGTGACTTTTAAGGTCATTCAACATCGATGACTTTCATGTCATTTAAAAGCCAATATGCGACTTCATATCAATGATTAATAGCAACCTGAGCCCTATCTAGCACCGTTTAGCCACAATAGCGCGCATTGTCCTTCAAAGTCTTTCAAGGTCAATAACTTGCAAATAATTTTAATACCAATGTGTCACTTTCTATATATAATATATAATTAGTGATTAACTTTGGCCCTATTTTGCACTGTTTAGCCACAGAACATCCGTGACAGACGGACGAACGACAACCATGACAAGAGCTCGACCCCTTACTTAAGTACGGAAGTGTCACGGTCGGGCCGCCAATGTGCGTTAATTTTTTTGTATTTTTTCGTGTTTTGTATTTTGTGTATTAATTTTGTATTTTTGTGCACTCATGTAGCTGCTTGCCCTTTGGTCCACTTTTGTGTTATGGTACACCCTGTGTACGTGCGTGTTGCACCTGTGCGCTGTATGGTTCGATTAGCTGTGGCCAATCGTTATTGAGTTTACAGCGAGCGCGGTAAACTTGAGCCGCTGCTGAATAGCTGTCCTAGCCGTGACCGTCATATGTCGTCGTTTAGTCGCTGATTGAAAGTTACGGCCAGCGTTGAACTGTGTGTGGTCACGGCTAGGCCGTTAACTCGTTTGTCGTCTGAAAACGAGTTTGTGCCGATCGTGCTCCGATCGAGACGTCTGTCCTGCTGCCGTTCACGTAGCCGCCGGAAAGCGGTGCGTTGTGTACTTTGATATATTTTGCCATATATGTTGTTATCATTGTGTTAAATGCGCGTGTTGGGTTGTATAAGCCACATATAGAATTTGTATATTTATATATATGATCTCGTCGCGCTCGTCGTTAACCTGTATGTTAATATTTGATAGTTTTTTTTGTGTGTACCCCTGTATTATTTCGTGATAAAATTTAAAACTAACTTTTCGTTATTATTAGATATAAAAGTTACACTCAATAGTTAGATTTTCCCGCCTGCTTTGTTCTTAATTTTGTGTCGTTTTTTTATTGATAATGATTGTATGCTCGTTTGTCATTATTCGTTTTTATTTGTAAATATAAGAAACTGTAGTCTTTGCCTACTAGTTTGTGAGTTCAGTTTTTTTTGCTAAGTTTCGATAGGGTTGTCAGACCCAGATAGAATACTGCGACCTTAGGTCGTGACAGAGATTGTGGTAAATTACGAATTCGCAGTGTCGCGACTGCAGCATCGTGACAGGAAGGCTAAAAACTGCTAGGACCAAAGGTAAAAGCGCAAGTCACGACAAAAAAGTGCAGAAGGACAGAGAATGAACAGTGTTATGAAGAATGCCAGATTGAAGAACCGCTCGTTGTTCGGTAAAAAATAGCAGCGTTGATCGTAAAAAGTCATGTCGCGATCGTTCACAACTTCATACCTAAACCTAACTTAAACCTAAGTAAACCTAACTGTTTATTCTTCGAAAATTATCAGCTCACGGTTAATAACATTCCGAGGTTTGCGCTAAGTTGCGACGCGACGCGCGAGAATGCCAGAGAGTGAGTGGTCTAGACACTGCTTCTAATCTCGCATCGCTTGCGTCAACTGCGTAAAAATTGTACGCAAGGGCCTTCCATTGCATTTCAATCTGCACGGACGACAGCTGGTTAGAATAATGGAAAGTTTGGCCAATATCACAGCAGTACCGTATTTACTGCTTCAATATGTCGCCCGGTTCATCCGTCCTATAAGTCTAACAGTTATTGACAGTTTAATCCAATTTTTAATTATTCATGTTATTGCCTAACTTCAAAAGTTAAATACCTAATACTTTTTGTAGGCCTGCATACTTTTGCTCGCATTTATGCATTCATTGTCAGCCGTCATATGTTGTTTTCGCCTTTGCTAAATGCTTTAGGCGCCATCGCCGTGAGAGCGATTCCGCCTACATTGCGACACATTTCTCCGCAGCATGGTCCGTTTGTCATCTGTTTGTTGACTGTCATCTGCCTGTCACATTCGTGCATCCCGCATAAACTGTTCGACAGATTAAGATGCCACTGGGCAGGTACAGTTGTGAGGTCCGATGACACACAGTGTTAGATCACCCAGGGAAAGAGGAGATTTGAGGTCAAACCGCGACCACGTGACTTAGCCTGCCACTCTACAGTACTGGCCACAGCTGTCGAGCTACCGATAGCTGTCACTCGTCTTCGGACAGGGAAATGCATGCGAGGATCTTTTTGTTGGTTGTAGGCTGTCGAGAATGACATAAGGCCTAGTGTAGAGTTAATGTTAGAGTTAGAATTAGATGTCGAGTTAGGGCGACGAATCTAGTGCAGCGAGTTTTGGGCTGAGCTGGTAACCAGAGTTGTTTGGGCTATTTCGTTCCATTACGTACTTTGTGTCTGGCTTCCTGTCTGTCTTTCTGTATGTTTATCTGTCTGTCTTTTTCTTTCTAGATTATCCGAAATTCCCGCCTGTCTAGTTAAGTTCGTTTTCGGTCGTTAATAAAGCTAAAGTTTGTTTCAAAATTTTAATTTAATGTTTCGTTTTCTTTACGCCCACATAGGCATCTTGTTTACATGCGGGTGGCCAATGACACGACGAACGGCTTAAACGCCGAATGCAAACTAGGCTTATTGTACTACTACTACTACTACTACAAAATGCGCGGAACTTAACCAGTGTCAATTTCTGAGACGCTCGGCAACTGGACGGACGGACGGACGGCCGTATATAATGTCGGCACTCGACGCCGACATTTTCCCCTTTTATTAAAAAATTCGGTCACGGACGGAAGCCGCAGGATAGATCCCATAACTCTTGATACTGCAGCTGAGGTCGTTGTCAAGCTCTGACTGATCGCACTGCCTACAGGTGCGGCATAACGCGCAAGTGGACGAGCGATTAACATCCTGTCTGTAATCCGAACTCGACACCTGGCCATCGCCACGTCAACTCCTGACAAATTAACTTCACCTTCCAGCAATAAATCAGTACGTAGGTAAGTGAATATGTCATTTTTAAAGAGCATTCACCTAGAACGCGCTCGGTGTGCTAACAAAACGGGAAGTAAGCACAGAAATGTTTGCAGTGCTGTGACTTTTTTGTGAATACCCACTAACTTTTTGATTCAAATCAAAATTGCCAATTACCCATTGGTAAATTATTTCTCAATCAAATCAGATTGGTTCAAATTTATAAGGTTATAATTAAGCAAAATACGATTTATGTCAATAAATTTTGATATAGGGGGCCTAATAACTATAATAACATACGGCAGGCAAAATACATACGATAAAAACCACTGTCGAGCAGTAGCAGGTGTAAGCCTACAGCTGTGAGCGCAGTTATTTATTGGCCTAATGTTATTGATAATCTTTATTCACCAACACAATGTGGTAGAAAACAAAACAAAAATATGGAAAACAGTTACTAGGCTATAGCATATCACAGACACACATAACCTTAACTATAACAGTATTGTAACAGCTTAGAGTACAGCGTTGAAGTTCAAGTTTGTTTACAAATTTCTGAAATTTACAGGGAATTATCTCGCTAGGTAACTTAAATTTGAAATACATGCAACAATCTCCTATTATATCAGTATTACACGTGCGGAATAATTTCATCATACAGCGCGTGACGGTGAAGTCAAGGGACCATATGTCCGCCTTGTTCAGAGGGCAAACTTCTAACGAGTACAATAGTACTGGCATATATTTACTGTTTAGTAGATGTAGAAAAACTTCCTCAGAGGCTAGTCTACCAATATTGCTAAATAAGGCATTTACAGATCGAAAAAAATACCGTTTTGCATTATCCAGCGAACAGTCAAATTTACAGAAACGTACAATTACAATACCCAAGTATCTGATACTATCCACCCACATAATGGGTGTACCGTCACCACTCAAAATATCAGCACATTTGACATTATACCGCTGACCAATGCACATGCAGCATGATTTTCTAACATTGATTTGCATGTCGAGAAGATTCAGTTCACGTTCACATATACTGACAATGTTCTGTAGCTCGGAGATTGACGGATATATCGTTAGTATATCATCAGCATATAATATAATGAAATACCGCTGAGATAACGACAAACAACTGACAACATCATCAATATAAACAGCAAATAAACTGGGCGCTAAGACGGATCCCTGTCTGACTCCGAACTCAATCTTAATAAATCGAGAGTACGTGGAGTACCATTTGATACAGGTCCATGAATTGCTAAGCCAGTTTTCGAGTACACAAGTACAAGTGCGACGGATATCTGTCGTTTCATTAGTTTGACAAACAACGCACAGTGATTAACTTTATCGTACGCCTTAGAGACGTCTAAGGCGCACAGACTAACAGTGCTGCCGCCGTTGACCAGACGTTCAATAGCATTACGTGCTGCGCATATGGCATGGTTGCAGCCACGACCTTTTTTAAACGCAAACTGGTTGTCATGAGTTCGGAAATAGTCGCCAAACTTCTTAAGGACTCAATGTTCAAATGTTTTGGAAATAACTGGGCTAATTACAATGCCCTTGAAGTCATCAGTAGTTACCGCTTTTGTTCGAGAGTCTTGGAGTTTACACACAGGGACTGTGTAGCTATAACCAAATGCTAGCTGTATTTTT
>Ga0209367_1012110_pt1 | contig 11342 bp, 9 predicted proteins | sample WorMetLIZISLAND2_FD_187412 | JGI IMG/M metagenome (GOLD analysis project Ga0209367, IMG submission 187412) | Marine gutless worms symbiont microbial communities from Max Planck institute for Marine Microbiology, Germany - Olavius geniculatus... ... | reverse complement strand
GGCAATTGTTGGGGGGATGCTTGCATTTGCGTCCCCCCAACCAAAATTTTTGGGGGGGACGCGTCCCCCCCGTCCCCCCTATAATCGCCGCCCCTGGATGGCTGCACTGGATAGCTGCATGGCATGTCCTGTCACCAACAACATTTGGTGCGTTGGACTCAACAAGTAATTTGAGCAAAGCTCACATAACGCACGATAGCAGCGGTCCTGCCACCTCGGCAATCAGTGTACAGCAATAAGATATTAATGCATCTTGAAAGAGTACTTAAATTTGAGGCCTCCGTATGGAAGATTCCTTGAATTTAAGACATCAAAACTTAGATTCTTAAAAATGTACGTTCAATGCTAAAAATGTCATACGCAGGTTGTCCAGGTCCATCTCCAGCCATTTTGGTCCAATTCACTCTTAAAACGTCTGACGCAGACAGAAATCGTCAAAACATTCACTAAAAACCACTATTTTGGAGGTTCAGGGTCATTCAAGGTTATCGATGTTGACACCAATAAAAAGCTTGTCACTATTGCTTGTTATGATAAGCAGCATGTGTGTGTCTATCTGCAACCGTTTTCATGCTACATGAGCCTATAGCGGTAAAATAACCATTTTTAGGGGGTAGCAGTCTTTCACGCTCGCCTGTGCTGGCCTCTTTGAACCTAGGGGGTCGGGACTCAGACTGATGAAATACATACGCAAGTAGCTTTGGTCTACCTCCAGCCACTTCGTCGCAATTCAGTGTTGACATGTGCGCTGCATCCAAGAATTGAGAAAAAAATCACTAAAACCCCTTTAGGGGGTTCAAGGTCATTCAAGGTCATCGATGTTGATAAATCTAAAAAGCCCGTCACCAGTGCTCGTTATGATTAGCAGTATGTCTGTACCTATCTACAACCGTTTTCACACTAAGGATGCGTTGCACCAACGTCGTTCATGATCTCGGTTCAGCTGAAATCTAGATCAAATGTTGAACCAAGTTCACATTGAATTACGTTGCACCAAGTTGAACTTGGATCAGCTGATCCCGTTCAGTTGAACGGTCATAGTTATACCGTGGACGACTCTGATTAGTCAGGCCACGCTCGGCCTGTAGGCCAACTACAGTGATGTCACAGTCACACGCAATGCTTACGAAGCAGACCAGTACAGATTGGCCGTAATTTGTTCGAATCTTAAGCTTTCCTGAAGTTATCACACAATTTTCGCATCAACACTGTTGCATGATAAAGTTGCGAAGATACGCATTTTGTGTTCCAATAGATATTCGTTAATTATTCTACGTCCGTTGTCAAGATAATATGTTTACCGTATATGGCATAGCAACGGCGCATCGACACTCTAGAATGCTGTTTATTTATCCACTAATTAATTTATCCAGCAAAAAAGACCACAGAAAACAGATATAGCACAAATGTAACATATCTAGATCACAAGTATAATTGAATTTAACGTCTTATAAATGGATACGAATAAGTTTTTGTTGCTGTGGTTAGGGTCAATTGTATGTTTACTGTAGCACGAGACATCGCCACCGAAAAATGCGATTTATTCATCTATTTGTTAATTTATCGAGCACAAAGAGAACATAAAATGAATATAGTAGAAAACATATCCAGATCATCAGAATAATTGCAATAGAGGTTTTATAATTCTATACGAAGAAGTTTTTTGGATGGGATAAGATTCGAATCGGACAATTTTTTGCAGCAATAGTATCACGGAAAATATTTATTGCCTAGTGCGCATGCGTAACCACGAGTTGAACCGAGATCAAAATTTAATCGGTGGTCAGATGGCAGTTCAGAATTGAACGGAGATCAACGCTTGAACTACTTTGGTGCAATGCAATTTACAGCTGAACTTGGTTCAAATTCAGATTTGACCCGGGTTCAAAGTTGAATGACATTGGTGCAACGCACCCTAAATGAGCCAATAATGGCAAAATAACGTCTTTTTAGGGGATACCCCTCTTTGATGCCCTCGTTCGAGGGGAACTCCTGCACCCAGGGGCATGAAGTTTTGTCACCAAAAACTAGAGTCCTTGGGGCAGCCTACAGTGAAGATTTCGTGATTCTAGGTGTCGCCGTTTTGATACAGTGCCAGGACGGACTGACAGACAGATGGACAGACGCCCAGACGACGGCTAAGACGTGCGATGCATTCTGCTATCGCGCATAAAACGAGGATATTAGTGTTTCAGCTATGCTATGCACAAGTTGGGAGCAAAAACAGAAGGATAATAATCACACGCGCTCCTAGCTAACTCTGGTTCTGCAGGAAAATCACTGTTAAAACAGTGAATATATGTGTGTATTTATTACTATAATTATCGCAGTGACACAGGAAAACTAGAGATTACTCAAGTGTTCAAAATACTCTATACAAGTACAAAGTAGCAAAATGAACTGTCAACAACTTGGTCTTATTTAGTATGCAACTTAAGACATAAATGCATGGAGAAAAAAAAATTGCATATGCCATGATTACCACCATGTCCGTACAAAATCAGTTGTGTTCACAACAACGAGTTAATATGTTCTACACTGTGTCCAAATAAAAAGGGACCCCGACATTATCGATCATAACTTGAAGATAGATTATTAGATTTCAATAATTTTTTGGTATGTCGATAATCTTGGGGTCCCTTTTTACTGGGACACAGTGAACATCCAATCGTGACTAACGAATCAGTTAAACCGCATAGTGTGTGTACTGTTCAATGTTCCCAGTGTCACAATAAATATGCTACAAAAACATGCAGTCACGAGTCGTCCTTGCAATCTACTATTATCTGCAAACATCAGACAGACAATTTTCATAATTCAAAAACAAGTAGTTTTACAATTCATAATGTGTATAATATAGTACCAAGTATGGAATAAATAATAATTAACAAATTCAGGGACCTAACCGGCTCCAGAACATTTCATTCCAGCATAATGGATTTTGGGGTGCTGAAAATGACAGACGTGAAAATGATGGACCATCAAAATGTCCAGGCATGAATTTGACGGATATGAAAATGGAGGACAAATTTAGACAAATTGGCAGGACATGAAGCAGCCTGACATGAAACTGATGGACATAAAATTGACAGACATGAAAATGCAAGACATGATTCAAGCGGCTGACTAAGCTTAGATTAAGTAGACTGAGTTATCATTGCTCACCTGTAGCTAATTTTAAGACGATGTTTTCGTAATATTTTGTGCATTACAACATGATACATATGCATATCATACAACTGTTGTGACTTGCGTTCTGCTGTTGTTTCAAAAAGATTGCACACAGCATTGTAATGTAACTTTTTTCAAATGATATATATCTTGTCCTTCAATATCACGTCCGTCAATTTCATGCCCGTCATATTCATGTCCAGCATTTTCAGTCAAACCCACTGATCTTTCTACAGTCCTAAACAATAGATATACATGGTGCAACAAAATAAAGTAGCCACCTAAAGTTTTTTGCTGTTTTCTCAGCAACCGTTTGCCATTTTAATTTGAAATTTTACATATATATATATTGTGACATGTTCTACGACTCAGCCTTCTACCCTTTGTGGGATGGTAAAATGAGTACTCGCGGTGGTCAAGGCCATCGCTAGGGAAGAAACGGCAAGTTCTGCGCAACAGTAGGCCCTGTGGCCAGGACTGCAAGCATACCGATCCAGTCGGTTTCTGGCTGACTTGGGCTGTATGCTGGCTTATTGGGCTCCGCCCTCGCCAGCTCAAAGTGCCGTCATGGGGATGAGCTCCCACGCAACGGGCCTAGTTCAGCTTCGCTGCCTAGTGCCTACATGAAATCTTCTTCTTCTTCTACGACTAACTGCCAAGTAAGATTTGATTCTATTTAATAATGACGAAGTTATGGATTTTTAAACATGACCACCTACTGATTCTTCAACATTAAAAAATGCTGAAGCTACAACACCAACTCAATAACATCGTTGAAATAACACAGTTAACTAATGATCAGATGCCAGAATTCTATTGTCACTGTGAATGTTCAAATTATCCATCGACAGCTTAAGCTCCAACACAAGTTTTCAGTCGTTTAATTTGAGAAGTCTTTCACAGCCTTGTCGATCGGCCCTTGTGACAAGTTGCCCCAGATAACCTGAAGCACTTCCTAGAGTTTGGTGACTGTTTTTGGTTTTGTTTTTAGCTTTCGGTAAGCCTCAAACATTGCACCCCACACGTGATAGTCCATTGGGTTCATATTCGGTGAATTTGGAAACCAGTGGTCCTCTTTGATGAAATCTGGACAGTTGGCCCGTAGCCAGTTCTGTGCGCTGTGCACTCTGTATGCTGGTGCGTTGTCCTGCTGAAAGATAAATCCGGTGGGCAGCCGGCGATTGCTTTAAAAGAACAATAATTTAGTGATCATTTATAAACAAAATAAATTACTGTTTATCAAAACGTCACTATGACATCATTGGCAGTAATGTGGTAACCGGTTTTTGAATATTAAATAGCATTTTAGCTTGATTATTTTTTAATGCTGAAAAGTAGGCAGTCATATTAAAAAGTCTATAACTTTGTCATTTATCAACAGAATACCACTTCCCTTGGCATTTAGATGTAGAACATTTCAAGTTAAAATTTAAAATGTTTGCTGAGAAAACAGCAAAAAACTGGGGGACTACTTTTCTTGCCACACCCTGTATAACATGATCAGAACTAAGGCTGCAAATATGGCAAGTCAGCATCTATGAATAGAGCTACTGGATAACAGTTATTTAGCCACAGCAGAGTGTTGGAAATTATTCAGAGCGATCAGTATGACGGAAATCAGCACTCAGTATTGTACCCTCACCAGATGCCACCAAATCTTACTACATCTGTCTAACAGAAAGAACTGCGAATTGGGAATGCTAATAGTTTACACTGAAACTGCTGAATTTGTATTTATTGATCATGGACTGGCTTGAAAGTTTCATGACTAGGTGAACAGTAATAAATTCATCAATTATGACCAAAAAATTGTTTGTACCTCAACGTTTCGACTTCCACCGGAAGTCTTCGTCAATGTTTTTGGTCGTAATTGATGAATTTATTGCTGTAAAGTACTTTCAACCTAAAGAATCTATTCGCATGAATAGGTGAAATTTTCTAAAGGATCAAATATTTTCCTTATGTAAAAAAATATTCAACTGCAATGACACTGCACTTGAAGGGTTTCAAATCTGCATCTCATTTCGAATCTTGCCTAATACAGATAAATCTTCGGTAATTCCCAAAATTTCCACCTTGTAGTCTTGGACATCAGGCCTAATCTGAATTAACTTCAGAAAATGGTCCTGTTAACCAAAAATAGTACTAGACAACTAATTATACCTCAGAAAGCTCTTTAATGATGTTAAGATTTGACTCCGTGATCTGCTCCAGAAGCTCTGACAATTCCTTGGCAATGCTCTGATAATACAGCCAACACAGACAGCACTGTTACAATAACAATACATGCATTTTATGGAATGAATTGTAAAATTTGTGGTGGCTGGTTTCTGATTCTTTTGATTATCTAATTAACCAGCTAACTTCAATGATGGCTGGAGGTTTAATTTTAGTCTTTTTAGATGCATTCTTGAACAGCTGTCTCGTAACTAGAGAGTTATCATGAGTTGCTTTCTAAGGACAGCTGTTATTAATGTAAAAGTTGCGTGCTTCAGATTTTTAGATTTTAGCTTGGCCCAGTTTTATCCCCAGCTTCTTTACGGTATAAATTAAACCCCTACACACATATAAAATGTTCCCTAAAGCTTCTTCTTTTAAGTGGACCCCACTTTTATATTTCTAAAATTTTTTTGAAACTTTTTATGAGCTATTTTTCTATAAAATTTTTTTCCTTTCCTCCCTCTCTCCTGTGTCCAGCACGAACCCCCCTGTCATACCCTCCTGTCTTCTTCCTCTTCAGTCTAGCACACCATACCCCCTCTCCAGTGTCTCTGCTGGCCAGTACAGACTGCACAGACCCCCCTCTTATCTACAACACCGACCCCTCCCCTCTTATCTCCTGCAGCCTCTAGCCAGCACGAACCTCCCCCCTCCTTACTGATATATGAACTAGGGTCAGGCCTTTGTTCTCTCTCTCTTCTTCTGCTACTCCTACGGGACTGGCTGGTGTATCTCTCGTCCCCTTCTCTTTGGCTGCTTCCCCAGTCCTGTAAGCTGTACTGCATCTTCACAGGCATGCGTTGTTAGTTGTTGGTTTCCGAGTTTGCTGTGACGTGCTGGTGCTGGTGTTGCTGAATACACACTGAATTGCTTCTGCTTTCGCCGGGTACTTTTTGCATTTTCCTGCCCTTTAGTTTCACTTTTCCAAGGTCACTAGTTGTTCTTTTCTTCCCCTAAATTTTGGGTTGGTTTTTCGGGATTTCTTTTCGACAGTGGGCGAGGGTCTATTGCAGGCCCGGCCTGGAAATTAACCACGTAAATTCAAGTTTAGCTCCCACCACATCATGAAAACGAGGAAAAAGCGAGTGGCTCGAGTCCACTCGCAGTCGGATGCCCCTCAGGTCGCTACAGGTAACCAAGGCGAGGCCCAGGATGAGGTTTCTTCCGCTCATAGTGCTTCGGACCCGGGCCAGCCGGCTCTTCATTAAATTACAGCTCAAATAACATAACTCAGCATTTGAAACACAATTATTGTAGTACAAGACAGCAAGCAGCTATCTAAATAGCTAATTACATTCAACGTAAATCATACACAGCAGGCAAAAAATATGAAACACCATTTATTAACAAACTGAAATATACGCATATGAGTGATGACCTTCTGTGTAACAGGAAGTGGCTGGTTAGCATTTGAGCAAGCTGTAAATTAACACAACAAATTATGTAGTACATTGTATAACTACTTATACTGCAAACAATTAAATAACAGAACAGATCATTGTAACAAGTATTAGTTACAACATTTGAAATAACAACAATTTCTCAGAAACTGATAATATTGTTAAATGTAAATGCGAAAAATTATCTTGTTAAGTTTCAAATTATGGGGCACAAGCCAATACTAGTTTTTCGTTTGAAAATGTACTGGGTAAATCCAAACAAGAAATCCGTAATCCCCATATACCACATTCAGTATTTCACAACAACCACGAACTAAGTTTAGTATCACTTGCTGACAAGAAAAAAATGAGTTGCAGTACTAGTTATGTACAGCAATAATACAATAATTCCCAAATCAAATCAAAACACATCTGTAAAGTGTATTTACAAATATCTCCAATGGACTTGAGTACTGCTAATATACTGTCAATATATGGAAAATAAAAACTTAGCAGCAACATCATGAGTGACTATACTTAGTTAAAATACCTGAACTGGCTTCAATTTTTGGTTTGGATTTCTCCAGTGATCTGCAGAATACAAACAGCATTAAAAATCATTCCATTAGTAAACATGCAACAGAATTTTTGTGGGCATAACATATCAATAAGAACTCGGCCACATCACATGCTAGTAATAATCAGTGAACACAACAATAACAACAGCCAAAATAATTTGGCACAGGCATAGATACAGCATTGCTGCAAGCATGTTTTTTTTGGGGGGGGAGAAAAAATGGCATCTCATTCCATTCCATGGCTACAGCAGGTTGCACTGTAAACACACAGGCTGAGATCAAAGGTAACAGTGGGGGACACAGCAGTATACCAATTGATACCAAACTGACTGCATATTTATTATTCCTTATTGTTATACCTCAACGCGAAATATCTGCACGCGATTGGTCAAAATCGCGTCACGTGACATTAACAAATATGCACTGTCGCCGCGCACTGTGGCCTGCAGACTGTTGACTGGGCAACAGCTGCAACATTGAAGTCGTCACAGTTTTTCGAATTGTTCACTTGTAGAACTGTTTGGTTTTGAGGTATAACAAAACAATTATTGACTGGCATGTTGTTCATCATTGAAAATTTTTTCTCCTCAGTTCGTAAAATGTTGCCCTCAATCTTCGATCTTGAGGCAACATTTTATGAACATGAAGGATGAAATTTCCAACGATGACTTCGATGCCAGTCACTATTTGCATAGAATATATCAGTGATAGACCACCAGCAACGTCCGCATTATGGCTTGAGGTTGCACAGCGAATGGGGGGTATAAGAAGACAGCTATATATTTCCCACAGATATGTAGATGTTCAAAATTTTCAACTTTGGCCTAAATTCCCCCTCCCCAAGATGGGAACTTTAATCACAAATTTTAATTTCTGGAGTAGAAGAAAATTTTTGCACAAAAATTGTTTGGACTGGCTAATTTTTTATGCAGTACAGGTAGTTGTTCCATGTTATGAAGCTACTGTGGACTAAGCACAAATGCAGATCATAATCAAGCAGAACTTTGCGCCACTGAGGAAAATCTGAAGAAATTCTTCAAAGTAGAAATTTAGGATGATAACACGGACAGCGATATAACGCCGATATACCTATGCTGCATTTTTTCTGATTTTGTCGTCTGTCCATGCCTGTTCTCTTTGTCATTTGAGCTTTTCAACTGCATACTGCTTTCTGCCGGCAGGGAAACCTGTTGCTGAATCTTGAGACCTTGATCTGAAACCTGCTGACTTTTCAGTGGCTGTCGTTGTGTTAGAACTGGCAACCTTGACACAACCTGCGACTTCTTTTCTCCGTTAAAAGTCGGTTCCTTTAATGTTTCATTGGTCGCAGATGTGCTTCCATCATTCATTGCGAAATAAAATCAAATATATCAAATATTTTGTTAAAATGTAAATTACTTCAATTCAATCAGCCGCCAGTCAGCCACAATAATGGACTCGTCCTGTCAGCTAAGCCTCCGGGCAGCCAACACCAAAACAAAACACAGAAGGTAAGTACCACAGTAATAATTTAACATAAGATGCTAAAATTATGCGTTGGGCAACAAGTTTTTACAAATGTAAATGAGCTGATAATTAAATAAAAAACTACGTTTTAAATTAACAAATTTACACTTATTTTTCGACCAAAAATGCGTTACTAAAATGTTAACACCCTTAACATGCAACGAGTACTGCGTCGGGTTTTTCCCTTGCATGGGTTTTTCCGAACCGTTGTTTATTTTGTGTTTATCGACTTGACGTTGCGGTGTAATGCAATGAAACGGATAAGCATATATTAGCATTTATATTAATAACAAAGTAGCTAACGTGCGTCATCGGTCGCTGTAGATTATTTCATTACTTTACAGTGCACAGTGAAATGCAGTTTGAGACTGTAATCTGCGAATCATTTGGGTTCTAATTATCGCTCATCAGAGATGCCAACGATACCCAGAGTAACTCCAGTCGGACTTCGATTACCGCCGCTGCCGTCGATCAGCGACATCATACGAATGCAGAATTTGAAAGCGAAAAAGCAGCTGTCACAGAACTATCTTCTGGACACGAATATAACGAAAAAGATCGTCCGTACGGCTGGTGATCTGCGTAATAGCTACGTATGCGAAGTTGGACCTGGACCTGGAGGAATAACAAGAGCTATTCTGGAAGCAGGCATCAAACAGTTAATTGTTGTAGAAAAGGACAACCGCTTTATGCCGAGTCTTACTGTTAGTAATTTGATTTTTTTCGAACTTGGAATGTCTTAGCAACAATTAAATTTCTTTGGTAAATAGTGCCTTTAAAACATTTTTACACATCGTAAACTGTCTGTTAGATTTTGAGGTTATCTTCAACTTTTGGTGAAAGTCGCACTATTAAATAAGTCATGCTTTTGATTTGTACTAGCAGTCTAGCAGATGTGTCGACAGACACTGGTTTTTAGTGAGGTAATTGAGGTAATCATTCTGTGGTCTGCTGTTGACATTCTTCTGTATTTTGCATGCTGAAAATTTATGTTACGAACTTGTGTAAATTTATTTACCTTTTTATTTTTTTTGTAAGCTTATTACAGGATATTATATTTATGAAATTCGTAAATTTGCTTCCAGATGGGACTGTTACTTTTAGCTTTGGTACTGTTGTAGTGCTTTCTAGTTTAGTAACAGTAGGTAGTAAGCTGAGTGATGGTTGGTTAGTCACATAATTACTGTTGTGTTTTCTGATATGTCTGACAGATGCTGAATGAAGCATCAGGTGGAATGATCCGTATCTTCAGTGGAGATGTCCTGCAGTTTGACATGGAACAAATTTTCCCGAGCAAGTTATCCAGACGTTGGAGTGAGACACAACCACACTTACACATCATCGGCAACCTGCCATTCAATGTGTCAACTCCGCTGATCATTCGCTGGTTGGAGGATATGTCGATGCAGCGTGGGGCATGGAAGCACGGTCGTGTGCCGCTCACACTGACGTTTCAGAAGGAGGTTGCCGAGCGTATGGTGGCACCTGTGTTGACTGAACAACGATGTCGACTGTCAGTCATGTGCCAGTATCTCTGTGATGTTAAGCATCATTTCACAGTCGGTGGCAGGTCGTTTGTTCCCGCTCCAGACGTCGATGTCGGTATTGTTCAGTTTGTACCGCTTGTCGAGCCCCTGATTCAGGCTCCATTTCATCTGGTTGAGAAAGTTGTACGACACGTCTTTCAGTTTCGTCAGAAAATGTGCAAGAGAGGATTAGCGTATGTTTCTCAGTTCATTAACAGTGCCAAATTACAGTATAATAATAGCAGGTAGTTGAAATGATCATCGCATTAATACCAATAGTAATGGTATAATTTGCATAGCACAATTGTGGCCTGAGAACATAGAGGTAACAACTTGCAGCAGAATGTTTTATGCATTTTGTATTTTTATTACATCTAACATTAGAATCTGCAGTTTCAACTTATTTATTGCAACAACTTGTTGCTTGTTATGACACCTTTAGTCAAGTTGTGTGTTTTATAGCTGATGAGTATTAATAAATTTGAAGTGAATTTTACAAAAATAATGAGACAGTATGATGAAGCATATTAACTTTCTTTACAATCAATCTTCTGTGGTACTGTTAACTATCAAAACATTAAGTCATTATAGTTTGTTAAAGTGTATATAACATGACTAGTCATTAGCAGACCTGTATATGCAGATTCAGTATCATCTCGACTTTTTAAGTTTGTATGAAAATCTTACATCACAGAGTTACGATGAATGCTCAAGACATTCTTTGGCAGATGGTTTATTGCCAAATTGTTGTATAAGGACTGCAGCTACTATTTATTTTATTTATTTATTTCGTGACAGAGCATCCATAACAGTTTACAATCTGGACAACCAGGCACAAATAAGTGAACACTAACAGCTGCCTAAAGCAAAATTAGCAAAAGGGCAAGGAATACTGTCATCACTCAAAACACTTTGGAAAAGTCACAGTATTGGAATATGTACAAAAGTCAAACTTTTGACAG
>Ga0209367_1012109_pt1 | contig 11345 bp, 8 predicted proteins | sample WorMetLIZISLAND2_FD_187412 | JGI IMG/M metagenome (GOLD analysis project Ga0209367, IMG submission 187412) | Marine gutless worms symbiont microbial communities from Max Planck institute for Marine Microbiology, Germany - Olavius geniculatus... ... | reverse complement strand
GTGCCCAGCTATTACATAACTAGAGACATCTGAATAACACGAGTCCACAAACAAGCTGGTTACTAGCGCGAAGAAATTTACTAGCTAGGGAAATCTACTTAGCGATACAAAGGTGGTAGCAAAAGTTATGCAAGCCAGGATTGGTTATCGAATTACGGGGTTTTAAAAATTGAGGGGTTTGGTAGGAGACCCCCTGTTGGTGGGAGGCCTGGGGCCCGGGGCCCCCCGTCCCCCCTAAATCCGGTTCTGTACAGACCAATCACAATTGCACAGCGTGTTCCCGTGCATAATGTGTGGATAATTATTACTGCACACAGCTATTCAAATACAGTAGAGAGCTTTGGGCTTTGGGAGTAGCCAGGCAAAATACCGGGCAGGAGACAGAAGACAAAACAGGAGTCGGCGAGGGGGGAATGCCCTTAAATTTTAGCCTGTCAAAAATATTTTCCGCACCGAAAATTGTTTTCTAAAAATACAAAATTTGGGGCTAAAAATTTGCACCTTGAGTGCATTTAAAAGTGAAATAGAAATTTTGAGCACTCATAATCTCCTGTTTGTCGAAAAATTTTAGCTTTTTGTCGGAAGATTGCAACTTCTTGCCCTCCTCACATTTTTCAACCCAAGACGCCACTAAGTGTAACGTCATCAGCGTAGGGCATTCTATGGATACGTCAAGATGACAGACAATCAGGCCGCATCGCTCTTAGAGCCTACAGAAAAAACGATCATCCGGCCTATCTTTTACACATTTCTCCACAAAGTAGTCTGTCTGTCGTCTGTCATATTTGTGCCCCTGCTTAAACCGTTCGACGAATTTCGATGTCTTTTGCCAGATACACCTGTTGGGTCCAGCGACACATTGTGATATAGCGGTCCCTGACCGCCCAGGAAAAAGAAAAAATTTTGGAGGCCCCCAGCAGTCGAAACATACAGTTGCAAATTGCAGCTAAACCGTCGCTGCCACCTAGTGAATACAGAAAGACGATTCCGCCATTTACCAAACTTCTTCGGTCTTTGTTGATGGTATTGCGGCAGGGAGTGAAAGAAAGGAAAACTGTGTTTTTGGGGAGCGTCATGAGCTTGTCCAGTAGGGTCCTGTGCGGAGCCCCGGCCGTAAACGAGTTTGGGTGCATTTTGAGCTAACTGAAACAACATGCACGTTAATTGATAAGAATCATTTTTCGTCAAAAATGATTTTATCACCAACGTGCATGTCATTTATATGAGTAAACGGTGGTTTTCATTTTCGAGTAAAAGCAGCAAGAGTGACTTACATTGCTGACACATGTCACTGGTGTGACCCCAACAGCGGCCATTACAGCTGCTGTGACACTCCGGACCTACGGACGCACAAAATCATATCAAACATAACGTACATGGTTTAAAAACAGATATAGTCATCCCGCGGTAACATAAACTTAAACTTTAATGCTCGAGAAAAATGTAAAAAAAAATACTGACAAAGATATTAAGTAAAAATATCAGTGACAAACCTAATATTTTTTCATTTCCATTGGTGGCGGTGATGAAAATGACGACAGGGTATTCTCGTCTTTTTATTTGAGGCTACTTTTTATTTGAGGCTAGTAAGTGGCATAAAAACATTGAGAGACTCTGCGAATGCGACACTAGTAGAACGTTTTCCTTCCTGACAAATGTATTGTCTGTACACTACCCCCGGCCTCCCACACAAAGCCGGTGCAGCGAATGCCTTTAGTACAGTTCTCCGTGCTTCATGATGTGGCTCTGAATGTCAAAAGACGGCCACAAAAATGCGAAATGTTTGTGCAAATACATAGCAACTCATTGCGGGCGCTCGCAACACGTGCGCGAAAGTTGTACAGTCGTCTGGTGAAAGCGTATGAACAAAAGAATATCTGTAATGAGCCTTGTGTATACGGGACAATAAAACACGTCGTCTTCATCATCCTTCCTTACATTGTCGCTTATAGTCGGACGTGGTTTCGCCGTTGTGGAGCTCATATTGCACAGTAGCCGCGTGACCGGTAACAATATCGTCCCACTCAATCGCGTTCTCGTGACAGAGCAGATTGTTGCCGAATATGAACACGCTACCTGACATTATCTCTGCGCCCACAAACACACGCATCGCTGTGACAACTGTCAATTCCTTTCGTCAAGTAACAGTGAACAGCGACTAGGAAGCTACAGAAATTAATTTTAACATTTAAACTATTTTTTAGCAACGGGTGTGCAACGGTGACGAAAATTAGGTTACAACGTCGAAATCGTTATGAAGGCCTAATTCCATTACTTCTAACTTGCTCGAAACTTGTTTTATTCCACCCTTGCACTTGTACTGCCCATGTCTACCTTACCGTCTGCAGTAAAATAAGGGTCGCCTGAAAATGCAGGACCTGACATTGACGGATCAAGAAAAATACAAGGTCAAACACTGCAAGATCGGACAATGACGGACCATATAGCACGATTTGACAATGCAGAGCCTGATATTGGCGGACCAGACAATGACGGACCTGACATTGCAGGACCTGACAATGGCGGACCAAACTGTAGGCTATTGCTACATTGCTGGACACATTATTACCAGGACAATCTCTATATGCTATATGTTAGCAGATTACAGGTTTTTAAACGTTATTCGCTACCCAAATTCACGTTACTTTACTTACTTACTTACTTACTTACGTTTAGGCACTCGGGGGCAATTGCTTTCTCATTCACTGAGCACTTGTAAAAGTTTGGCACATGCCTAGTCATTCAATAAGCATTTAAATTTAATATGAGCCTATGCTTAGACATATATAAAAATTCAAACTTGTGTTCGTTTAGTGTAAGAATAAGCAATATTAAATTTTCATTTTAGTTTTATACCTAGGCCTAATTACTCCATTCCCCGGCAGTTTCTCCACTTTTTAAAAGCCTGCAGAAGGCCTACGACTTGACACTGCAATTCCAAGCATCACTTCGCTGTCTGGCCAACAGAGCAGGATGAGAAAGGAGAAGGTCCACCATTGTCAGGTCTTGCAATGTCAGGTCCTGCATTTTCAACGCCCTCTAAAATAACGCGTCGATGACCCACAGGTACAGTAAACGTGACCAGCCGAACGACCTTGTTGGCCAGCCTGGAATAAGTGCCGATTAAATCAGTCTCGACTCTGGTATGGATTCTATAAGTTCGTTCAACACTCACTTATCCTGCTCCAGACGCTGGTTTAGGCCTAACAAATAAATACATCAAAACCAGGCGTTTGAGTTCTAGCAATTCGTCGACAAGTTGGAGACCTGGTAGGTTCCATATACATGTACAGCGATTGAAACGCTTAAGTCCAAGGTCACCACAATATCAATAAATACGCTGCAGCATAGTTTGTGCTCGATCACGTGTAGTAGCTAGTAAATTCATATAGCCAAAAGATTAGCCTACTTTATCAATGACCTTGACTTTGACCTTGGCAACATGAGTGTGTTTAGGGAGCCTTGCATTTGTACGCATTAAACGTGAACATTGTTTGAAAAAGTGGTTTTTGTCAAGCCTATCGTGAGTGGGAGATGAGCACCCCGCCTACGCCCCAGCTGGGGCATGGTTCCCTTTACCTTTTTTATCGTAAAAAAATCTGCCATTGTATTTTACGCACCTCGTAATGACGTCAGCCGTAGTTCTAGCAGCCCCCCGCCTGGCAGGTTACCGACGTGGTAATTGAGTGCGATGTATAGACTGTATCCCGTCGGGTGGTCGGTTTCTCCGGCGCTCTCGTACAAAGTCTCGCCGCGGATGACACGAAGGTTGTTCAAACCGAGGCTCTCGATTGCGTTTGTCATTATCAACACGTAGCCCGTCACCTGCGCAAATGTGCAAAGCAAAACACAGGCAATGCCAACGTCAGGAATAGAAATATCAAAGTCGTAAAAAGTAAAGTTTTTCCCCAGCTGTGCCTGCTTACGCCCTAGCTTTAAAAGACTAAATAGCATTAACCCTTGAAAATCGTTGGGAACCTAAGGATTAATAGCTTGCAAGTTTTACACTTCGATTATGACTGCTTTGCTTTTCGGCGCCGTTCATAAGACATGTAATAGTGCAAACAGTAATATAATAAAAGAAAAGCGGTACAAATCAAAATGATCGGTTGAAAATCGGCAAGATTAGTTGGCGATGAACAAAAATATCCGCTGCGTTCGTCGTTATCCACTCTATTGACCGCTAAGTTCACGGCGGCAGACAGATTAAGAAATCAATGACAACGATTGGGTTACGACGACGTTACATGGTCACGCAGTGGTTTGTCCGACTACAGTTTCAGCTAATGCCGCAAAAAGATGAACGATGCTGTATCAGTTGCAGCAGCATGCAGCAGTTCCCTAGAGTCAGATAAGACTGTCCGTCAGATTGCCCGGAACTGCAGGCGTGCTGCAGTTATTCTTACAGCGGACCGGCCAGTTTTTTTCGGACGCAAATTAATCCTGTAACGTCGTTGTGTTCGCTCGCTGTTGTTATCCGAATCACGCTTAAAGATCGCTGTACGTGGGCTGTGCAACCTCCTATAGACCTAGTACGGTCACGAATGCATTCCAGTGCCGCTAGGTTTTCTCTCTTTTTTCTTTCTTCGAAGTACGGCCAAACTCTAACTGTTTGAAGACTCCTGACCAGTGGCCGTGGTCGTGCATAGTGCAAGAATGTCCAGGAGTGCAGAACTGTAATGCTGATCAAATACAGATCACTGGTTCGTCACAGAAGAGCCGCGACTCTCTTTCACCAGTATAAGTGGAGTACCTCGGATACAGTTTTCTATCCGTGATGGCATCCTCCATCCATCTGTCTGTCAAAAAATGCACCAGACCGCAGTGTTTTTTTCGGTAAAAAGTCGCAAGCCAGTCTTACTGTGCCCGTTGTTAGTGCAACAGCGTAGCCTACATTGAGTGACGTTGATGAGCATTCCTGAACAACCTGCATCTCTCCACGTGGCTTTCATTCCACTCCGCTATTCCAGATGTTCTGGCGGCATTGCGGTTGTTGCCTTCTTCCAGGATAATTATTTCCACATACCCCGTACACATTCGTTTTTGCCACGTGCGACCGACCGACTTCGATCAGCTGCAGTCAACGTCACTACATCAGTACCTCGTTGATGCTTCGGAAACCGCATCGCTCCCCGCAGCAACTGAAACATACCTACGCGCTGCCTCTGCCGACTGAAATACGGCGTAACTTTCGTCTTACTATTACTGTCAATATCAACTATAGTCCTAGTACGAAGGTTATTGATCAAATGAAGAATGCTTTAGACTATGTTAGTGATTACCAACTAAAGTCAGCTTGTAAGGACGCCATATGCATAGTCCCATTTAAGGTTACCCAAATGATTTTTGCTGTTTTAGCGGACTTATATCATCACATCGTCCTTACACACAGTTTTAAACTGGTAAGTTTTTTTTTACATATATTATACTAATAGTGACTGGCGTTGAGGTCGTTATTGGATATTGTCTCCCCGTTTATATGGCGCCTCAAAGATAATGGGGTCACCACCTTGACCTTTTGGGGTCACGTTACGTCATCGGTCACGTGACCATTCGACTCGCAATGGTCGACTTCCTATGGGTGGTCCATAGTGACCTTGTGTCTATCTGGCACCATTATGGAGATATGGCCGTTTGAAGTTCTTCCAGCCTCCAGGAAGGCTCTTCCAGGAACAGAGGTCAGAGGAAGGGCGCCGGTCGGTCCTTAATATTACACTGATCTCATGTACTCCGCTTCGCTATGTTAGGAACGTAGCGCGCGAGGAGTAATTAGCGACCGTAGAAAAAAATTAGCCTTTTTCTCACAGGCGTCGTGGTTTAAAACGTTGGGAGAGAGCAGAAAGTTGCAAACTTCCGACAGAGGAGATTACGAGTGCTTAAAATTTCAATTATGCTCTTAAATGCTTCCAAAATGGGAGATTTTCGGCGCCAAATTATGCATTTTAGAAAAACATTTTTTGACAAAAACGTTCTAAATGTGCGGGTCACAAATCTAAACAGCGCTAGATTAAACTGACAGTGTGTCTGTCAGTTTTAAGTGCAAATGCCGTATTGTATTGCATAATTGTATTGTATTGCATTACGTACTTTATTCATAATACAGGCGCGATGTTACCTCGCGAATATTGCGAAGAAAGTCGAGGCTGAATGTCTGGTTGTATGAGCTGGGTCCGATAAGGGAGACAATTTCCAAGTTGCCATCGATCACTGTGCAGTTGGTGTACTTGTACTTGTAGCGCTCGTAACGCGCCTGGGCCTGTTCAGTTCAGTTCAGTTCAGCTGTTTATGAGTTCCACTCAGGCTGTTAAGCTTACAATATGAGCTATGGCAACAACAGCAGAACAAATGCAAAGCATAAATAAACAAAAAGCCCAGCTGTCGCTAGGAAAAACCGACCGTACCGCCTACGTCCGAAGCTCAGCGTCCGACTTTCAATCACGAACAAAGAGCGATTTCTCAGAGGTGACACGTTTCATCATTTTTTTCATGCATGCTATGTTAAGGGAACGTTGCTCTCGAAAGCTACAATCAACCCTAGTATAACAGACGTCGCACGTGGTCATCTCGCCAGGCGATATACATAGCTACAGTCGTAAATAACCAACGGAAATACCGGACGCAGGTTTCGCAAATTTCTCTCACAATAAAAACGCCTTGCTAGGGCAGACACACTACAGCCTATACAGTTCCCGTTGCAGTATTGACTTTCAAGATCATCCAAAGTCAATGATTTTTATCTTATCTAAAACGGCGTTTTTCCACTTCCTTTTAGTGTATAATGGTAACCTTCGCCTTATCTCTCACCGTTTCCGAGATATGACCAGTTTTTCATTAAATTTCCTACCGCCTTTCATTTAACCCCCAATTTGAAAATTGCTGAAATTTTGCAAACCGAGGTTCTTGGCACGTGACAAATTACTCTTGTAAAAATTTTTCCCATACGACATAACGCTTAGCTTCAATACATCCGTTACAGACGACGACGGACGGACAGACGGACAGACAGACAACCATGCCAATAGCTCGACTGTTACTTAAGTAGGTCTATGGTCGGCAAAGAATACTAAAAATGTACTAAAGCGCAAAAAAGTAGCCATACATCTAAGCCTAGACAAAAATCAGCATACGTATAAACTGCACGAAATTTGCCAATTTGTTCAGTTTATTTTCGGGACAATGATTAAAATTGTTGCTACCAGATCTCATCTTTTAAAGCTAAAATGCACAAATGCATTAAATTTGATTTCGACTGGGGCTCCGCCCCAGATTCCGCTGGAGGAGCTCACAGCGCTCCCCCAGACCTCTAAGTTGGATTTTAGGTCCTACTTCTAAAGGAAGGGAGAGGAGGAGAAGAGGGGAGGACAGTGATAAAGAGGGGACGGGATAAAAAGAGGAAGTCAGAAAGAGCAGGGACAAAAGGGGGAGGGACAGGAAGGGGAAGGGAGACGAGGCCCCTCCCAAATGATAATTCTGGCTACGCCACTGCGCCTACCACGGAGAAATGGCCAGGCTGAGTTGGCTTGGAGCAACGAACTAAAATCGACACGTTCGATATACTGAAAGCAATGGGGCCAGTAAAACTAACAATGCCACACGATAACTATCTTAACACACTGATAATTCGTTCAGTCGTTTACCTGTGCCAGAGTGGTGGCGTCATCCTTGCCCAGAGTTTCGACCATGTGCGGGTCGGGTTCCGCCAACAGACCGTGAGCTCTTTCATAATGTAGACCGGAGCTCGTACCGTAGCACACTGCAGCACATAACATGACAACAGGTCACCGTGTACAGTCAGTTAAAATGACCGGAATAATGCCGAACTTTACCGTAACGAACAAGAGAACTTCGCACATTATTTCGGACAACGTCTTCGGCATCGTTTTCGTCTGCCCGTCTGTCTGTCGTCCATCGTCTGTAACGGATGCATTGAGGTTAAGTGTTAAATTTTTGAAGAAAAACAACGAAAGGAAAACATTTTCAACAGGGTACAAAGGAAACATTTTCAAAATTGGGGCTAAACGGAAGGTGTAAGAAAAATGTGCATTTTCAAGGGAAAACTGGCTATATCTTGAAAACGGTAAAAGATAAGGCCAAGGTTACTATTAATCACTGATAGAATGTAGCACACGCCCTTTCACATAAGACGAAAATCATCGACCTTGGATGAGCTTAAAGGTCAGTACTGCAACAAGAACTGTATAGGGTGTAGCGCGTCTTCCCTAGCGACTGCTGGGCTTTTCACAGTGTAGCACGGTAGTGCGTAAAATTGTTGTAAAAGCGACTATCAAAGTCGATGAAAAACCCCAGATTTTGGGCACCCGTAGCTCCCTAACCGCTGAATCAATTGACTTAAAATTTGACTCAGATGATTACGTCAGCGATGCGACCCACACGCCAAAAATGGTACAAACCGGTCCAGCAGGGCTGACGCGGCAAAATGGGCTTTTCTTTTTTATATATTTTTGCCAAGCTCTGGAAAGCACATTTTTGGGAGTATCACCGTATTTTTTGCACTGGATGACGTGTTTCGGTAAGGAATAATTTCTTAAGGGAGACTCAACATTTATCTTTAACATTTTCTTGTTCTAAATCCCCCAAACCGCAAATTTTCGCCCACTTTCGGACTTTAAAAATACCACTGAAAATGTTTAACAATGGAGATGCTCACTTACAAACTATAACAATATGGCCTCGAGAATTCCAAATATGCGGTTATTTTGGACCCCCTGCCTAAAGGTCACGTGACACGGCGCATGCGCAGTGAAATTTTGGTTTTCAACATGGGCAAATGCAAGTTTGAGGTGCAAGATAGACGCATGGTCGCAATGGACCACCCATAAGAAGTCGCCCACCGTGAGTCAAATCAAGGCTCATACCCTAACCGTTGCCCTAACCATAGGACTATATACCGCTTACATTTGAGATGCCTGGAAGTTGCGAGTTTCTACTACTTGTGGCTCGCAGTTATTTTACTGGCCTAAACTGCGGCATTACCCTAATAATATTATCTTATATCTTATCAACGAAACTGTTCACGGGTAAACTAAAACAAGTTTAATAAACCTACTATGTTTTTAATTGACGTAGTTTATTTCAGTTTTCGAACCCTATTTTACATTCAGGCCGGGTTTGTAATTCACCACAATGACTCGTCTGTAATTGGCCTCAGTTTCCGCATCCAATGTCACTGCAGACTGATTTGGTCAGCAATGAAGACGAAAAAATTGCGACAAACAGCAATACATTTGGCGCGCGGTACTGCTATCGATACGTCAACCATATGACAAATACGCCAGCACGTGGAAATGCTGTATATTTCTTTGAAAAGCAATATGCTATGATTATGTGGTTATGTCGGCTGCAGTGCAACAGAGAATTAAAAGCATGAGTTACAACGAATCTTGATTATTTTGTCCCAAAATAGATTTGACACGGCATTTCGCATACACGTCAGAATAGTGACACTTCTGGTTGATCTTTCTGCGGGAAAACCTTAAACTCTAAGCACAACGCCTGTATTGTTGTTAGAACCGAATGGTCTTCAACATAGGAAGCATAGTATAGAGCATAAGCATATAGAGATCTAAGCATAGAGCCTAGTTTAATCCACTTACACTATGTTTCATTATCTAATAGAGACAACACAAACGAAATAAAATACCTTGTCGTCGTTAACACAAAACAGCTGTCGCACAAGTAATTGCATCTACTGGTGAGTTTACTTTTTGTTTAAAAAGTCGGATATTTTTATTCAGGAGATAAAAAAGCTTTTATAAGCTAAGTGTCCACACTTTTTGACACTGTGCGCTTTATAAATTAAATTTACTTACTTGCCTACTTATTTTTTTCCTCGGGTGCTGTATTGCTCTACCCGGATAGAAGTGAATCACGTCGAATCACGTTTGAGTTCATCAAACTTAGTGTCCTATACGCTTTCAGTTCACTCTTGCATAAGTTATCTGCATTGTTCGAATAAAGATGCTCGTATAATTCAGCTGTCCGTCAGAACAGTTGCCTATTGTTGGGGACGTTGAAATCAACTCAGGCAGTCGACGAGTATTTGAGATGAGATTGTCAGTGACTTTCCGTGTGCCGTTCGGAACGTCTCCGCCCAATCTGCCTCGCAAATCACGTCATGACCGAGATCCCGAGAACGCAGACCCCAAACCACGGACACAGAGTGACAGTAAACGGAGTAAATGTTACAGAGGCAGCTGCTGCCGCATCCCGTTGCCATGACAACGACGACGCCGTCCATCCCGTGTGTTTATTGTGTAGAGAATCCTTCTCGCTGCTGGTGTTCGAGATGCCGACACAAGCGGATATCGCCGACGATCTTCGTGTATACTAGGCCTATCGACGCCAGTTTCGGTGGGGCGAATGAAAACGCGGGAGTGGAGAACGTGGCAGGCACCGTCCGTAGTGCATGCATGATTTCTTGCTCGTATTTATCAGGTGTTAAACAGTTCGTGCGTTTTAAATTTTTTATATTAGTATCCTCTGCTCAAGATAAATACGACTGTCCAATTTTATGTGTTTTCATTTTTAGCCTACAGTAATTCTTTTGGCGTGAAAACGACTGATTGACTGATTGCTTGACTGATGGACGAAAACGCCAGAGAAATTGATCAGAAAAGTTAAGTGTCTTTTTCTCAAAGCCATATAAGCTTTTATAGATAAGCCTATGAATTTTACTCATGAATAACAAGCAGTACTAAGCTGCAGACGTTTGATCTCCATAGTTAGGTTTCGACTGCCGCGTTTTCAGCACCCCGGCCGCTTCAGCCGCTGGGTCCACATTTAATGTTCGTCCGAGCTGCATGCCTCGCAACGGTTAAAGTGAAACAAGAGTGTCCCGACATCGACGATCAACGCGTTTTATGTGAAATAAACCCAAACGCCGACACCGAAAATCGAGTTACATCTGCAGGGCTTCCGGCCTCTAACAATCACTAAAGTTAACGCTTCTAGGAGCTTAACTATACGCCTGAAACGCCATGGACTTGTTGGTACCGGCAATCGTTAACTGTTGTTACGTCTTATCTGTGCCTAATTGCCGTAGGCCTATAATACATGTAACGAGCCGAGAAGAAGGATATACGTACATGTATTACGCATGGGTTGCAGATCACTGGCAGGCAAATCACTCCGCAAACCTGGCGCTAAAGGTAAAAAGTAGGCCTAAAGGTCGTCAATTTGTATAGCGCATCGTCGCGAGCAAGCGCACGCCTCTAATGCGCTTTCGTCACTAACCAGAGCAGCCTGCCGCACGGCCACCGTGTGCAGCCTGCAGACACAGGCTGGCGCAGCGGCCGGCTAGGCAACCCCAGTCAGCTGTACCAAGG
>Ga0209367_1012106_pt1 | contig 11347 bp, 7 predicted proteins | sample WorMetLIZISLAND2_FD_187412 | JGI IMG/M metagenome (GOLD analysis project Ga0209367, IMG submission 187412) | Marine gutless worms symbiont microbial communities from Max Planck institute for Marine Microbiology, Germany - Olavius geniculatus... ... | reverse complement strand
AGGATGTGCCTTTTGGGGGTTAAAAAATTTGAAATTAATATTTAACGTATTTATTCACAAAAATCGAAAAAATTACAATGGCGCCTATGGGGAAAATTAAGCAATTCTTTAAACGGTCATAACTTTGGCTGTGTATAAGACAGTCGTAATTTTTGGTTCTAGGGTATGGTTTTCGGGGATGGCGAATCTAACAGTGTCATTTAATTTTACCCCGGACCCTCCCTGGTTGCCATGGCAACGAAACTTGGGACAAAATGGGCTATACCTCGGCTTGTATAAGAGATTTTTGCGAGATTTTTGCGCCTATAGGGGGATTTTCGGGGATGGGCCATCGAATGCTGCCAATTGCATTTTCCCCCGACTGACCCCCATTGCCATGGCAACGAAATTTGGGACAAAATGGGCTATAACTCGGCTTGCGTAGGAGATTTTTGCACCTATAGGGGGGTTTTCGGGAATGGGCCATAGAATGCTGCCAATTGCATTTTTCCCTGACTGACCCCCGTTGCCATGGCAATGAATTTGGGACAAAATGGATTATAACTCAGCTTGCGCAGGAGATTTTTGCAAGATTTTTGCGCCTATAGGGGGGGTTTCGGGGATGGGCCATCGAATGCTGCCAATTGCATTTTTCCCTGACCGACTCCCATTGCCATGCCAACGAAATTTGGGACAAAATTGGCTATAACTCGGTAACAGTTGTAATCGGCTTGGCTACTTTAAGACGAAATCCGAAGCGCAATATCTTTGTAACTGATCACCAGTAGGAAAACAGTATTTTAGTAATAAAACAGCAAATATAAATGTACAAAACATTAGTTTATACACTTGTTAACGGCAACATTTAAGGAATTGCACATTGAAAACAGCAAAAATTACAAAAGGTGATATTATTCAGCAGCACATTGACACACAGTCAGTGTGATGCGGGCAATATTACCTTTTGTAATTTTTGCTGTTTTCGATGTGCAAGTCCTTAAATGTTGCCGTTAACAAGTGTATAAACTAATGTTTTGTACATTTATCAATGTCAATAGTCCATCATGTAGCCTACAGTACCCTACACTGTTCATTTAGTCATGCTTGACTGCACCCATTGTATTATCAATCATTATCCCACTGTAGATATAAACAAGAAAAGCCCAGCTAATGCAAAGGGGAAAGCGCAACAGCAGTGCATGTTTGAAAGCCCACTGCAAACAAAATCTAAGGTCACTGAACTCAGCAATTGACAATGGACACAATAATTTTCATTCATTCACTCGCACACACCAGGTGGCGCTACCGGTCTTGTGCTGCAGCTGCTGTTCGAGCGACTGAAAGCATGCATTTAGAAAAGGTACCCTTCTTTGATGCTTTCATGTGCAGGCCTCCTTGAACATAGGGAGTCGCAACTCGGACCTTGAAATCTACGGTTAATGCTGAAAATTTCATATGCAGGTTGTCCTGATCTATCTTTAGTTTCCGCTCAGTTCGCTCTTGAAATGTGTCTCACAGTCCAAAATTAAACAAAAAATCCCTAAAAACCCCTATTTTTGTGTTCAAGGTCATCCAAGGTCATTGCTCTTGGTGCCAATTGAAAGCCCATGTATCACTACCTATTAGTGATTAAAAGTAACCTAACCCTTATTTCGCACCATTTCTGAGATACAGCTAGATTTATTGGCTAAAAATCACAAATTTTTCCAACCCCCTCTAATTTAGTGCCCTCACAGAGGGTGACCCCATTCGAATTTATGAAAAAGCTTTACTCATCCTGAAACTAGAGTCTTCCAGGCAGCCGACGGTAAAGATTTGGTGATTCCAGCTTGCACCATTTTTGACTGATCCACCCATGTGACAGACAGATGGACAGACGGACAAAATTGTGATGGATAAGATGCGCAACAGCAGCTGTCGCGTGTAAAAATATGAATGTAACTGTGGAACTTATAAATAAGCATAATTCATAAGACTGACAGTGACACCATGATTATATTTTGCATTATTACTTGGGGGCTACTAAAAGTGCAGTTTCTGCCTGAAAGTTCTGACAGTATTACCATTACACTGATGTTATTTGTACATGCTATGGGAATTAAATGACAGATGACATATACAGAACAGTCTATAAATACGTTAGCATACCGGAGGATGAAGAAGCTTCCGGAATGCTGTTTTCAGATGCAGGCTCATCAGACTGTTGCTGACACGCCATCCTATAATGATATGCACCACCAACACACAGTAAAATAGATATAATGTTGCCAGAATATGAATATAATCCTGTACAACATGCATTAAGTAATTTCATGGACAAAAGTCAATTCATCAATTGTATTCATGTCATTCAAACACACTGTTGTCATAATACATGACTACTAAGCCACAAACGAGGACCACCAGAAATAACAAAATAAGATGTTCATTGGTTCATCGTTGCAAGACAATGACTACAAGTATGTAATAAGTGGCAAGCCTGCACAGAATCATGAATAGCAACAGACAATCACTGATTTTGGCTTAAAATTCGTGACATAAGAAAAATATGCTTTTACGCGCTATTCTGTATTCCTATGTCCGTCAAAAGACGGACATTTCAACTGCCTAGATATAATACAGCCACATAAAACAAAATACGACAAAGCAAAAACTACAGCTGACAGTTACATTTGAATGGTACAAAAATAAAAGCCCAAAATACTTACACGAATAAATAAAAATGATTCTTTGATTAACCACTGTCGAGAACGGTAACTGTCAACGTATCAAATACATTTTACATCGTTTATCTTTACAAAATGTTGACAGCTTCCACTTTTCTTGATAATCTTTATTTACACTATTCGTAACATTCTCGTACGATGGCGACACTGTCAAACGTTCAGTAAGTAACCAGTCGATAGTACACAGTGGAGCGGTAACCCGTAGTGGTGTACATGTAGAGTAACAGAGCAATAAGTGCAATTACGGCAGTTATTGTTCTCTCAATAATGGACGTAACTTGATATTTAAAATCTTAAGTTGTGTTTGCATGCTGGCGCGTGGCGGCGAATTTTAGCTTTTAGGTAACTGTTGTCTGTCGCGATAGGCTAATTAGGTGTACGACTAGTCGACAAAATAGTCGACGACTAGGCCTAGTCGATAACGGCAGCACTAGTACACACCGCATATGGATGAGAACCGGGGTCGCTAAATCTTTACTTTGATACTAAACTTTCAAGTGACTCAAGTCTGACAGTGATCAAGGTAATTGGCTGGAACTGAAAATTTACAAACTTTGGCCCTGCCTATAAGGTGCGTACAGAGCGGCATTAATCAATCAATCAATAACGTCAAGTTTAGAGTGCCGTCAGTGAAATAAAAACATAACAAGGACACCTAACAGTCAGAACAACCGTAAAAAGTGAAAACAGAGTAAGCAAAATATCACGGATTAAAAGCGATATTTAAAAGATGTGTCTTGAGATTTTTGCTAAACCCCAGCTAGAGCCGCCGAATTTAGCCGCCACCGTCGAATTTTGAGCTTTAGCCGAATATCAGCCGAAAAAAATTCGGCAAAGCCGAATTGCAAGCGTCACTTTAGCCGCCGAAAAAATAATTATTCGGCTATGTGGTTTCATTTTTTCGTGCATTCAGCAAAACTTCACAAAAAATACCTGAAAACGTTTGTATGACGTACATACTTAGCAAATTGTATGGTCAATCGGACTCTCACCAGTTTATATTAATTTACGACAGTTGACACCAAAAAACTGAAAATTAAAGTAGTGCTGCAATTTCAGTATAATTTTTCGTTCTTTCAAACAACTGCAGTTCAATTTTGGGCGCTTTCTGGCCGCTGTTGAGACGCCACAGGTAAACAAGAAACCCAGCTGTCGCTAGGATAGCCGACCGTACTGGTTGTCAGTGACCTTCGAAGTTATCCAAGGTCAGTGATGTTCATATAATTTGAAAGTTAATATGTCACTTCCTGTTAATGATTAATAGTAACCTTGACCGTATTTCTGACCGTGTCCGAGCTATGGCCAGTTTTCCGTTGAAAAACGCACATTCTTCCTACCCAGGTATCACCGTTTATTCAACCTCAAATTTAAAAATGATTCTTTTGCATTTATATCGTTACAATTTTGCATGCTTAAGTTCAACGCATATGGTTAAATATTTGTATGAAAAGTTTTTACGACCTAAATCTTAGCCAGAATAAAAAATATAGGCCTACATCCGTTACAGACGGACAGACAAACGGACGACAACCATGCCAATAGCTCGATCGACTAAAAATGGTAAGATGCGAATGAGTGCTAGTACAAATAGTATATGGTACGAAGTCCAATTAGTCTAGTCCACTTGGTTAAAACAAACTGAATTGCTGAATCCATGTGACTGTTGTCTGTTTTTATTTTTACTCATGTAGCCTATCTTAAAATAGATTGAGATGTGGAGTAGCCTAAAGCAGACATAACAGCGCTAGAAAATTAGTAATTAGTTGCAGTAGCCTAATCGACTATGTACGAGGCTTGCGACGAGTGTGTTGAGAGCGTGAACTGGCAGAGACGGCTTGATGCTTCGTGTCTGCCTCAATAAACCGTAGCACGACGACAAAACATTGTTGATGTGATCGAGTTCTCATCGTCATGCTGCCGTCAAGATCTCTCGGGTGACTGGACTGACTGTGCCTGGTCGGGACCGAGTTGAACATCACCACTCGGAACGTGACGACGCACCAAAGGAACTCTGTCTTGTCGCCATTCAGTTGCAGCCTGTTACTATATACGATTTATTCTCGCACGTCGCCGACACAATCCGACATTCTGGCGTAGCACAAGGGGGGCAATCATTTTTGGGTGTGGGCCAAATGTGAACATTAGTCCGTTATTGTTTGTGCATCAAAAAGACGTAGCGCGGTCCACGGGCAGAGCCGCTAGGCCTATAATTTAAATGGCAAAGCCCCCTTGAAGCTGAAACACTTTTGGCTTTTAGAAGTTTGACGAAAGTTGCAATTTTACCTGCCTTGAATATTTAAAAACACAAAAAATTCACAGATGTTTGTGTTGTCTTGCAAAAATGACGTTTAATAAGTCACATATTGGCATGTGTGGTTAGCAGATGGCACTTAATCGCCATCAAAATTTCTCCTGGGGGCAACCGGAGGGGACAACGGCAAAAGCACAAGGGACAGCTTCCACTCTGCTTCCCCTCTGGCGCAGCCTATGGCAGGCCTCGGCCTACATATACGCATATGAGACTGGGTTTGTAATTGGTTCATTGCCGGTACGAAAATAGGCCTAGCGATAATTGATCAATCAAGTTACAGGCGCAGTCGCGTACAGTTTAATTCAATAGTAGGCCTACGCAGTTTATTTCGTCTGTTGTCAGCGTACACAGCGGACAAAATGAACTGAACCGAGTGAACGCAGAGTTCAGTAGGCCTACATTTCTGTCGCCTTGTACACGCAGTTTATTGATCGATTGTATTTTGAACGAATTAGAATCTAGTGACGTTATAACTTCTTGCGTATTTGCTCGATGTTTATGCGTCTTTTCTGCAGCAAATCTCTCGACATACTACAGTAGTTATTTCACGATTTTAGTGCGTACATAGTTACTGTAGACTGGGTATACTCATTTATTTATCTTTTTTGACGCACGATGTAGAGTACGGTATAGTTTAGCTTCATAATTAAGCATATTTTATGTTAGGCCTAACTGATTAGACTCGTCGTCGTAAAGTCAAATCGATGTATCTCACACTAAATGTATCACATTAACTTGTACATTAAAAAGATTACAATAATGTGTCATGCACGTATAGCCTTCTGTATTTGATTACATTTTATTAGCAACGTAACGCAACAGCTTTATACAGCGTAAATAATAACATACAAATATCTTAAGTTATGCCACGATGCACACTCCGTTAACAGATTTCTGGCAACAAAACTGCAAACTAATCATAAACAATATACCATTAAATGAGCAGACATCAACAAAAATTAATGAAAGATCAAAACCTCTACTGTGAAAAAAATATACAGCCATTAACATAACTGTTCAGCTAAATATATATCATAATGTGTAAATCTAGGCAATATCATTTTGATCATTTTTGACAGCAGATTCGTACATTTTACAATACATTTTACGAATAATTATAACAAAAAGTGCAAATAAAAAATGAAATTGCAAGTTGTTAAGAGAACATAAGTTAGTCTGCTACAAATGTCACAGTATAGGACTAAATAATCAACAACAGTGTCATTATCACATATGCGGCATTACCATGAGCAAGAAAGTGAGTAAGTAACTAAACAGATCAAATTGTTGTCGATGCCAAGAAAGTAACTAATGTTAAATGATAAGTACACTTTTCCATGTGTAATTAATGAATTATAACAACTTTTAATGTAGTAACAAGTACATTTTCCACATGTAATTAATTAATCAAATATGACCTTTTTTGGCAAACATTACTGAATACAAGCATGTCCGAAAAACAACCTGGTTAACGTAACCGTTATGAAGAAAATCAAAACAAAAGCGAATAACTTAACGAAAGCCAACATGAAACAAACTCATCGTCTCTTAACAGTCTTATACATAGGGCACAGTGAGCCTGGAACGAATGAGGAGGGAGTGGCCTCGTTCTTTACTTTTTTCCAAGGAGGGGGACGTGTCTACCATATTTGACTAAAATTCACGTAAAGGGAAAGCTTGTAGTTTCATTTGCCAGTTATGTTGCTATAATTTAGTATAACTGTGTCCGAAACATTTTAAATTTCTCAGTCTCTGTGTCTTGTTCGTATAATTTTATTTTGCAGTGGTTTGTGTAGCTGACAAAACTGTAAATTTGCAATAGGCTTACATTTCAATGTGTAATTATTATTATGATAATTTTTGTTCTACTTTTCTACATAGGCCCCCTATTACAGTTTTAAGCCAAAACAGGCAAAACTTTCAACGCCGAGTAACCTAGCAGGCGTTTCCCGCTTTCTTTTCAGGACTGCACCCCTGCTCAGATGAGAGAAAAACTGACGCGTGTGTGGGCCTAACGTATTAACGTAAATTACTGCAACTCGCACATTGTGAATGAACAGAACACTACTGATAGGAGGCACGTATAGTCACAGTCACACCACCGATGACCACCGACGTCAGTCAGCACTGCCTCTGCAGGAAAAGAGGAATCAGACCGTTCGTAGTTAGTTAGTAGTCGTCGGCGAAGATGAGGCCGCGGAGCGTGTTGCCAGAGCCAGTGCTGCTGGCCCGTGACGAGCGCGAGCTTGTAGTGCTGTAGCCGTCGTCCAGTTTGTTCTGACGGACCGTGATCTCGAGCTGTTCGGCCAGCCGGCTGCGCAGCTCCTCCATCGTGTCGACGATGTCGACGCGGAACGGACTGCCGGGCACGTGCTCGCCCGACCACAGCACGTACACCTGGTAGACGCCGATCTCCGTGGGGTAGTAGCGACACTGGATACAGCGGTCATTCGTCGGCAGCCGCGACATCTCGACGCGGAATGCACCTTTACACAACGTGCGTAACAGCATCAGCATCATCATCGTCGTCATTATCAATTTATCATCGTCAGATGTACAGTCCACCGAGTCGAGAAAAGTTGGCCATCGTTGGTCTTTGGACTGATCTCAAGTCATTTCCCAGTTCCAGTTATGCAGCGCATCAGCAGGCAGAAACTGCTTTAAAACATGTAGAATATCGCATGATATGCTTTGTGCACTTCCTAACAGCAGGGACACATGAACACCTAAAAAAACGTGATGAAGTATATTCCAGGGTATTAGTTGGACGCATCAGAGAAGTTAATCAACGCCAGGTTAGTACTTGAATAGGTAACCGTTTGCAGTTAGGTAAATTATCTCGGTATGTAACCAGCCACCCAAGTCGACTCAGCCTGGCCATCCCTTTGTGGGTATGCGCGTGAGTACCAGCGAAAGTTGAGACGTCAACAGGCACACTCGCGATGCATTAGCCCCGCATCCATGGTCTGGCTGCTCTGGCAGTGAAATTTGGTGTCTGGCTGAGGGCTAAAAACGGAAATCAGCGCCGCTTTGTGGGCCTCAAGGCTTGGGGAGGATTTTACTTCACTTTACGTTTTACAATGTATGACAACGAAACAAATTACCTTTTTTTCCTCGCACTTTAACGGTCAGTTGGCCGGGTCCGGCGCCGCGTGTATCTACAACGAATGTACTCTGATAGGTCGCCAGCAATCCACTCTTGATACCGTCACCAGACACTTTCACCATGCTCGCATTGGGCTGTGCTGTCACTTTTAGACAGAATGGACTTCCTGCCAATCAAACACGACGACCGTTTACGAACTTCCCTTGTTGTAAGGTTACGCTTTATATGCGAATTCAGCAACTACTTTTAGAACCAAAAATAACCAGATACAGCACCATGGTGTACGTTTATCATTAGCATTAATGATTACGTTCTACTTGAGTGCTGACTGATGAGTATGCTACTTTCTTAGAGTAACAAGATAGTATACAATAACAAACACAACAGTCCAGTAACCATTAAAACAATAACGTCTTTAAATAATATATCATTGCAATTTAGTAGAAATTGCACTATGACGCTAAATCATCATTAAATGCAAACGCATCTGGTTTTTACTGGTATCCCGTACTACTGCACTGTTAACATCTTTAGTCCAAGTGGCAACACGGTTAGGCTAAATGTCAGCACAATTATTGAGTGTTGGCACAACAACTACGATTGTCTACAAATCTACCAAAAGCAGAAGAGAAGCAGAATAAATAGCTATACTGTTAATAAATTATATAGAAAGGAAAAGACGATAATCGACAAACCTGGAACACATTCACAGCCATAGGTAATCTTCAGCTGGTGCGTGCCAGCCTCCTGAGGCTTAATGATCAGTTCAAACGTTCCATCGCGTCTGTCAATCAATGTCGTGAAAGCCATCTTGGTCGGTCCAGTGCATTCAGCAACCAACTCGCCTACAGCAACGACAAACAAAGATCTTAGGATTAACTTTATGATTTATGACAGTGGCACTGTCATTTACATTTATTTGCACAAAGAACAACAGTGCGATAATACTTTTAGATTCGAACTAAGGCAAGATGCGACTAAAAATTAAACTTTATACAAGGGTTTTAGAAGCCTAGAAAACAACAACAATTTGCAAGACGCACTATTGGAATGATTTGCGCCATGTTATGGCGCGTTTTGCGTTTTCGCCGTTATTACCGTGACTATTACTATTCACAAGATCGCCTTGAACTGTGATGCAGAGTTTTTACGCGCGAAAGCAGCTACTGCTATCAGCTCGTCTTAGCCATCACAATTCTGTCCGTCTGTCCGTCCGTCTGTCTGTCTGTCTGTCACACGGGTGGATCAGTCAAAAACGGTGCAAGCTAGATCACCAAATCTTCACAGTCGGCTGCCTAGAAGTGGTTTTAAAAACCGTAAAGCTTTTCCATAAATTCGAAGGGGGTCACCCCCAAACGAGAGCGCTAAATGAGAAAGGGGAGGGCAAAATTTGTGATTTTTGGCCAATAAGTCGCTGTATCTCAGTAACGGTGCAAGATAGGGCCTAGGTTACTATTAATCACTAATAGGAAGTTGTACACTGGCTCTCGATTAGCGCCGAATTCAATGACCTTGAATGACCTTGAACGCCAGAATGAGGGTTTTGTGGATTTTTTGGCGATTTTGGGCTGCGACACAAGTCTATATTATTCACAAGGTGGCGCCACGTTACTGTCGTTATACAATCCAGATAGAAAATTTAATATTTGTATATTAACTTAGCGTGAACACCCCAATTTTCAGCTAAACTACTGAACCGGAACTGCTGTAGGCTTTCGCGCGTCTCGTGAGCATTATCTGAAATTTTTTGTTAAAGCCATAATGCGAAACTATCAGGTACATTTCACTAGCCTATGTAATGCAAACAGCCATGTCAAAATACAGGCAAAACCAGAAATCATGAAGTTGAACAGATGACTTACAGCAGCGGTGGCGTCGTGGTCGGAGGAGAAGTACGGGGGCGAGAGGGGAACAGCCGCCACCTCCTCTCTAAATTTTGATCTGTCGTAATTGATGAAAAATCTTTTTTTCTTGTTGGAAAAAAATTTTGTTCAAAAATGCAAAATTTAACGCTAAAACAATTTTGGAAAAATTTCGGGACAAAATTATATTTTGAACACCCATATTTTCTTTTGTCAAAAATTTGCAGTTGTCTCTCGACTTGCGTCTAAAATTTGTAGCATCTGTCGGAAAATGGCAACTTCCTGCCATGCCTCACGACGCCGCGGCGCAGCATAGCCAACCAGCTAAACAATTACATAAAAATACCAACAGTATTTACAACGGCAGGAAGAACATTTTCACCGACCAGGTCCCGCTGATCTGGTATCAATGAGGGCGCTGCCGTCTCGGCCGAGGACAATTGACGACAGACCGTCGCCAGTGCAGACCACCTTCGACGCGTCAGACGAAGACATCACCGACACTTTGAACGGCGAGCCGGGCACATGCTGACCACTCCACAGCACCGTCAGCAGATACGCACCTAAGTATAACATACCATCATCACCTTGTGAAAGTATGTTATGTCGGACGACGTATCCAAGGGCGTACTTGGAATTGTTAAAAAAGATTTGGTACATTTCACAGAAAATACATCACTGGATATTGTCCAACTGTTGCGTTATTCCTGCTATGTTTAACTCTCCTCCGTATTATAGACGTCGTTGGTACCCACACCAGCAACAACCACAACTTGAAATGCTGACATTTGGGCCACGTGTTGTGTCAGTCATGTTATCATGGACTTGCAATGTAAGTATTTGTATCCTACGAAAGATCGTTTGAAACAATTCCTCTAGCCTGGACGGTGACGTTACGTGTCAACGTTATAGCTAAACATATTTTTAGAAAAAAACCGATTCCCATTATGGGAAATTCACATAATGCCATAATAGTTTTGCTATAGGCTTAGTTTTGTAGTTATTTTAAATGTCTTCAACAGTTAAAGCAACCAGTTAAAAAATCTGCGCTCGTAAGAGTGCATATCTCCGCCAAGTGAAGTAATTTAAACATTACAACAACAACAACTACTACTACTACTACTACACCTACAACTACAACTACAGCTAATAAGGTGTGCAGATATCAGGACGTCTTGCCGGTTTTGATGTCTGCAAAAATTATGACATGTGGAGATGATGATGAGTCATCATGTACACACACACACACACACACACACTCAGAACGACGGACAAAACGACCAATCTCTTAATCTCTTCCAATGTTCACTACGTTCACCTTGGCGGAGATAAAATGATTTGTCGTACGTGTGGCGGATCGTGC
>Ga0209367_1012105_pt1 | contig 11347 bp, 5 predicted proteins | sample WorMetLIZISLAND2_FD_187412 | JGI IMG/M metagenome (GOLD analysis project Ga0209367, IMG submission 187412) | Marine gutless worms symbiont microbial communities from Max Planck institute for Marine Microbiology, Germany - Olavius geniculatus... ... | reverse complement strand
CTTTCCTTTTCCCTTGCTCTTCCCTTTCCCTTTCCTTCTTCTTCTCCTTCCCTTTCCCTTTTTTCCCTTCCACTTTTTCTTTTCCTTTAATTCTCCTCCCCTTTCCTCTTTCTTTTTCCCGTCTTCCTTCTTTCTTTCCGTGTCCACGTCCGTGCGTCCAACATTTGAGGCTTTATATCTCCATAACGGTGCAAGATAGACGCATGGTCACAATGGACCACACATAGAAAGTCGCCCATCGCGAGTCGAATGGTCACGTAACCGATGACGTCACGTGACCCCAAGATGTCAAGGTTGTGACCCCGTTATTTTCAAGGCGTCAATTAAACTTTTTAATTTTTACCACTGGCCAACACACCTCACTCATTTAATTTATACGGACTTTACTGTTAGCTATCGAGATGCATTGGACAGACTCTGTGTTCGTTTGAACAGTATCTTGTTTATAAACATAATAAATTATTGTTTATCAAAACGTTACTGTAACGTCATCGGCAGTAATGTGGTAACCGGTTTTTGAATATTAAATAGCATTTTAGCTTGAACATTTTAATGCTGAAAAATCGGTAGTCAGTCATGTTAAAAAGTTTATAACTTCGTCGTTGTTCAACATAACCAAATTTCCTTCGGCAGTTAAATGTAGGACGTTTCATTAAATAAATCTGTAAAATTTCAAATTAAAATTCCTAACGGTCGCTAAGAAAACAACAAAAAACTTTAGGGGGCTACTTTTTGCCGCACCTTGTACTGCGACTAAGGAGACCGACTGCGACCGCATTCGCAGTACGGTCGTTCATTATTGTAGTACGCTCGTTTTGTGGTCGCAGTACGGACCGCACAGTCACAGTGCAGTCGCAGTACACTCGTGCGACCTCGGATCGAGTGCATACAGACAGTAGACCGAGTGCACTGCGATCGAAAAGTCGCCGAGAGGTCGGCGAAAAATTTTGAACAGTTCAAAATTTATCAGCGACCAACGGCGACCGTACATTGACTGTGCGACCGACCACGACCGCAATGCGACCGTACTGGGACCTTGCTGCAATCTGCCGCGATTTGGTCCAAAAACTGGTCACAGTACGGTCGGTGACTGGGGTATTACTCTTGCGAAACCACGGCGTAACGCAGTGTGCACGCCATATAGCTTACTCGGATTCAGTAGTGTGAAAGACTCGTTTTGCCCATGAAAGATGGCCAGGCTGAGTTGAGCCCGGTAGCGAGGTGGGGTAAACGCCCAATGCTAAGCCAGCCAAATGTAAAGCATTACATGTTGATAAAGCCGAGGGTTCGATAAACTAAAAAAGTCAAATTATTTAAGGCGATCTCATGAACACGTTCAAATTCAGTGTCTAGTTGTTGGGCGGAATCGCTCTTGCAGCGCAAGCGATTCCGGTTATTCCTACACAGTTCTCCGTAGCGTGGTCTGTCTGTCGTCTGTCTGTCACATTCGTACCCCTGCCTAAACCGTTCGACAAAAAAAATAATGGGGGTCAAACCCCCAGCCAAAATTTGTTGCCAATTGTCTATTTACGATTCACCAGGTGGCAGCATCAATCAGCGATTTCGCGTTCTACGGAATTACTTCGCTGCTTGTTAGCATATCTGTGTCAGTGAGAAGAACGTGCGTTTTTTGTGCGCGGCTGCGTCGAGTTTGCGGTCTGCGGTCTAAGTACTTGTAGCACACCTGCGATGCGCTAACGCCATTTTAGCGCGAGAACATTGAGCAGCGAACGAGCGGCGTAGAGATGACAACTTGATGTATAGGGTCACGGCCCGACGAGCCTCGACGCTCAGCAAAAATAATAGAGATGTCAATCGAACCGAACTAGAGCTGAAAAGCAACCAGTACACGTAGAACTCGAACCAAATCGAACCCGTGGTCATAAAACCCGAACGGAACAAGAACATTGTTGCTTGGGTTCTAAAAAGTTACCAGAAGTTCAAGCTACTGACAAACTGTCATACATGCAACAAGCGACTTCGGATTATGTCTGATCAGCCAAATAAACAGGCTTACAACACGTAATTAACGTGTTGGCATTAATTTACCGCACAGTGGTTACATAGCAGGTTTTTAAAGAAGGGTCAACTTAAAACTTACGTATTGTCAAACGTTTTAGAACCCTCACAGATCCGACCCGAACCTAACCGAACCCCAGCAGTGAGGGTTGTTCCCCACCTCTAAAAAAGTCCCTCCGTCCGTCCGGCGTTACTTACTAACTCGGTGGTGAAACGGCTCGGCAACGGTGAGCGAATGTGTGTGGTCGGGTCGCTAGGTGATGTCGGATGCTTCGTCGACTTCTGTCCCTGCGGGTCTTTTTGCAGGTTACTACACACACGTCCGACAAACTAACGCTAACTGAATCGACAGCGCTCAATGCCGGCAACTTCAAGGCATCATCGGCGGTCGACGAGAGGGCCTACGTCAGCAACAGACCGTACGCTTGATGACAGCAGCCTCCGTTGAAGGCACACCGCCACCGATCATAGGCCTCTATGATTGATGAACGCGTTCAACTTGTCTTTCTTCGGCAACTAAAATTCGTTTTTTGTTCGATTATGCTTGAATTTTAACCCAAATTGTGGCCGATTTTGAATTACACTGATTTCTTGCTGTAATTAATTCTAAACAGCTAATAATTTCATTGATCACAAAGCCAAAACGAATTGACGAAATACATGTAGTAGAGGCCTAGTATAAGCCTACTGTACAACAATAATGCAAACTGCAATGCAAAACAACAGAATCGGGCTTTTCATTGATAACCGAGCGGAAATATGTCTTTGCCTTTATGCTTTAAATCACCTTAAGCCGATGTCCATAGCGCTTATTATCTCCTGTTGATAATCACTGCACGGTATTCATGAAATGTGTTGGAACACACATTTCATCACTTTACTAACGCTAAAGATATCAATGAGCAATGCCCCATTTATGGGTCCGGGGGCATAGAAACAATGCTATCTAGTCTATCTAGTCATATGAGCTTATATGTTAAACAGACAGCTATAGGGCTAGTACCGTTAACCCTACAATAAAACCTTAATCCCAACAACGCTTAACACAATTCCCTATAATCCGACGTTACACCGCCATACAATCCAATAATCCCAATTCAGTTCCCGTCTCCTAAGCATCCTGTCACTGCAGTGTTTGTAAGAAGTTTACAGCATAGGTTACGGACAGTTGTTATATTTTGTAGAAATCAGATATGGATTATATTTCACAGTATTATATTGAAATACGAGATTAAACGCTGAGTGACAGTGACTGAAAACACAAGAAGTATATAAGTCGTGTCGTGAAATAGAAGCAATTCACGTGACATTTACAAGAAAAAGACGTCAAAATACCACGGACAAGATTAACATTTAAATACCGGGCGAATCTTACACGAGCAGCTATGACAACGCGAACGGTCTGCCACCAAACCAAACTAACAATCGATCGATCCAGATCAACAACAAAATATGGTACCGAGACCAACCGCGTATGAAGCAAGCCACATGGCCTACAAGCTGATCTGCTCATGCTGTTCGTAAGACATCAGTTACACTATCAGAATCGCGTTTCTGAAGGTCTACTCTACATCGTATGTCGCCGGATGAAAAGCGCTGCAGAGCGGATGCGTGTCCACGCAACGGACTTCGGTCCACATGGAATCGTTTTCTCCTTTTTTCCGCGCTCAGGAGTCTCAGGGACCTATCCTGTGTTGAGTGTGAAAATGATCACACGGCAGACTGAAACCAAACATCACCGGCATATCTGCTCAGAGTGACAGACGTTGATGCCATCGTTGTAAAACAAGGCATGTGATTTCGTTGCATCTTCCCCGCCCGGCGCCGCGGTTTCAGCTGCTGTGCTGCAAGACGTCGGCGTTTCTCCTTATCTGAACGCCGTCTGAAATGTCTTCGTAGTTAACACAACATAACCGACCGGAGGCCGTCGCCGGCGGACAAAGTAATCTACAGCCGATAATGCATACGCTGGCCGCTGATTCTAATAGTCGGCGAGCGCGGTTGGTTTTTTGTCTCTACGTCTGTGGATTTTCATAGACGCCGCGGGCCGAAAGCAGCAACGTACATATCGATAATCTGTATCACAATTCATATCCGCCGCCGACGATTTTTAGCAAGATTCATGACACAGCTGCTGCACGGTGGACTTGCACCGCGTTCACCTGTGTCAGGTGGCAGGTAAAACTGTGTGATCACACAAGGCAGGTGACGCTCCGTCCGTAGCTATGTATAGGACTGTAAAAAAGAAAGTCCGCATGTCTGTGGATCGGAGATCATTGATTTGGACACCATGCAGGAATCTCCACATGCATCCACAATCCACATGCATCTGTCTTCGTTGAACGCAATCCGCAGTGAATATTCCTGTCCATTGTTTGATGTCGTCAGTCAAACGTCTTCAACGTCTTCCCCACTGGCGTCGTAGCGGGGGGGGGGTAGCGGGAAGCAGAAGAGGCAATTGCCCACCCTAAATTTTTGGCTGTCAGAAAACTGTCGGAATATCTTCTTCTTGTCGGAAAATATCTGGTTCAAAAATGCAAAATTTGGGGATGAAAACCCACGTTCTAAAAACTTTAAGAGCACAATTAACATTTTGAGCGCCCGTAATCTCCTCTGTCGGAACTGCAACTGTCTGTCGGAATTCTGTCGGAAATTTGTCGCGTCTGGCAGAAAATTGCAATTTTCTGCCCCGCCTACTGTTTTAACCGACGACGCCGCTGGTCTTTCCCGACATCTGTTCGAGACGACGAGCGCATATATCCCGGAGCATCAATCACATGCCAACAATCCAAACAATTTTGAGATGGTTAATGTTTGTTGTTTCGACGCTTTGGATATTTATATTTTGCCGCCAGAGTAAAAATGCGGCCGCCCGGTGCGATGCATCGTCTCGCTGTAAACATGGCGCGAGTTTAGAACACAAATAATAGGTTTATCTCTGGCTTAAACGCTCGACATCTTAATGGCGACAAGACCCGCTCACGACGATAGTTTTGCTTTGACGATTTTTGCTGTCTTTGTGGAACCAAACAGATTGCCAGCAAGGGCATTCCATTGTCTCTAGATTACAAGTCAGTGTGACCAAAAGTGGACGTACAACTCAAAAGAAGACACCATGTATCAAACGAATACAGCTAAAATAACAGGAAATCGCGCAAGCAACGAGAGACAAAACAACATTCTGGGAAAGTCTCACATTAGCCTCATTGTCTCACATGAAAGACGGACAGCAGAAAAAGAACGAAAGAAAGAAAAAAAGATTTGCCAATGCCAGCAACAGGGCGGTGGTAGCTGCCCTGCCTCCTTCCGCCGGAAGTTGGACTCGCGTGAATCACTAAGCTCTTCCGCGAATCGATCAGGTAGCCAGCCAGACGCTCGTTGTGGCATGCCGCGGTTCAGTTAAACTGCAGAACTGTTCTGTGTTTTAGGACATAGCAGTAAACAATGCGCGAGGTGATAACCGTACGAATTAGTAAAACACGAACGCGGCAGCGTAGCGGCGCTTCCAGTTGTGTGGTGGTAATTTTTCGTTTGGCGAAACATTTCCTCCTTCGCATTACCCTAGAGGTAGCCCCCTTTTAATAAAGCTAGGCGTCCGGGAAACGTTGTAAACTCCGCAGCGGGGTGGGGCCTCGAACTCAAATTCAGAGCATTTTGTAACCGCATCTGGTGACATCAGGTTAAGTATTTTTAATGTTCAAAGGAAAAGAGGTTAGACTTTTTATTTTTTTTGGGAACGCTACTGTGTCATCGTTCCCTGTTGTTCTGATACTACTTGGGGGGATCTACGACGTCCCCCCCGCGTACCCACGTCGACTAGACACTATAGATGGTTGCCTCTACGCTTGGTTTCACTCCGTTCCAGGTGCGCAGCTGGAAAACAGATCGACGACCGGTCGCCACCACCGATCCCTAGCACCGACAGACCTCTACGCTTGGATGCGTGGTAACGAGCCTGCACGAGGTCTTGCGGCGATGGTGGAGTTCTGCAAGCCAGCGAGCAGAGACCCCGGGTGTAGGACATTTCCTCTGGAAATATACCCCGGAGTTTCTCCCTCGGGACGTTTCCACAGCCGGACGTTTTCCCTCCCGTTTCTGCGACACCCGGACATTCCGCCCTCGTTTCTTTGTCACAAGCAAGGTACGTGTATTCTGTGTCGCGTTGCAGGCCAGGAGGGAACGTCTTAGACCTTCGAAAACGGGCGGAAAAAATGTCCGAGGGGTAACGTCCGGAGCTGAAATGTGCAGGGGAGTAATGTTCGTCTCCTCAGAGAGACCAGAGCCCATCACAACTCATGTACGCACGCGACCGCTCGCTATCCCGTCAGTCGTCGCTTATAATCCACCTAACGTCGAGGCATCATGAGCGTGCGTGTGTGGTCCCTGGACTCGCTCGCTTTTTCTGTCTCTCCGCGTTTTTTCCTTCTTCCAGTCCCTCGCTCTGCGTGTCTGTCCGTCCGTACAGTACGCGTACTTGGCAGACTGTGTTTATGGCCGGCCGTTTCCGGAAACGAGCGGCATGCTAGCAATGCACGCTTTAACTTCTGTATTGCAAAATGACGTCACGAAAATAACTTCGTGGAGAGTGAAATGAACGAATTGGCGTTCCGACTATTCTGTTTGGGGGCGTCTTCATTCACGTATAGCTCTGTCATAGGCTTCCGGTATAACTGTGCGTGCTTGGCACCTGTGCAAACTCTTTTATTGTATCGGGCGAAGGCGTCTTGACAAACTACTGATAAAGCTGTACACTTCTGCTTTCTGTAAGGTTTTGTTAATCGTCCGGTAAGTAAGTAAGTAAGTAAGTAAAGTGTAAATTTATATAGCACATACTCAAAAAGATCTCTAATGTGGTACTTGCTTAGCACTGTTACACACCTGCCAGCCGTGTCCCTTTGTCTTACCACAACTTCACTTAGCCAGCGGCAAAGCTATTCCTGACATCTTCCCACAAAAACTCGGGGTGGAACGTACTGCCACTCGCTACAACGTCTACAACAAGCGACCGCAACTACATGATGTAGCGACGAAGACGCACAAAGGACGCACCCATTGACGAGGCTAATAGATGCCAGCTAATTACATTCGCGCTATTGTTAGTACGCGCAAATTTCTCACAATCCGACATTCAACACGACTCGGAGCAGTTCTGTAAATAATACAGAATTTTCCGTGTTCGTGCTTCGATTGTCAAGCAAGGTTTGGGGGTAAAATTCCCTCCATTGGCTACTAGGATATTCTGTGCTATAACAGAATGCGTGACGTACTGACAAACGTATCGTATTAAAACCCAGAAACATAAGTCTTATATCTCCACTAATACAGGTGTAAAGTTGCCTGATTGGGCGAAAAAGCGCCAATTGGACAATGAGTTTATTCGCACACTTGCGGCTTCAAAAATAGCCGAATAGCTAAATATCGGTGCAGTGCAAACAGTGAACAGAATAAAAAAGCAGTCCATAAATGCAAAATAACACAGTCTATGAGTACATAAGTGCAAACAGCAAAAATAATAGTCCATACTAAAAAACAAAGATACAACTAGAACTATAGGTGGGATTATATAGGTGATTGGTATTTACTGAAAGCGAAATTTACAAAGGATTGAAACTTTTTTGTTTGTGAGGTTGGGCGTGAGAGGTGTAGTGGAACGTAGCCTGGAAGTTACAGAAGTGTCGCGATGGGGTGGGAGGAGGTGATGTAGACATGAAACCGGATTGCACATTTTTTGGAAGAAAAATTTGGAATATTCATCTCGCCTGTTTTTTAGTTATTTTATGTTAGCGACAAATAACAAGTTAGGATATGACATGCCACGAGCAAAGATGAAGATGATAATGTACTGTTCTCTTTTTTATTGATTCCAACTGCTCAGTTTGCGTGCGAGTGATAGAGTAGTGTCAGACTAGAGAAGCATACTCTAGAATTGGGCGGATTGCTGCCGTGTAAAAATGCAGTAATTGGTGTGGTTGGATGCCTGCTCTTTCCAATTGTTTAAGAAAATACAGTCGTTTGCTGGCTTTGGATATAATGGTAGGGCCTAATGATGTGTGTGGTCCAGGATAAACTAGCATCCAGATGAAGGCCAAGCAATTTAAAGTCAGTGACGCGTTGAATTGGGCCAGCTGCTGTTGAGAGGACAGGGATGGATGTCAAATCGATTTGGTCAAGGAGCATTTCTTTGGTTTTTAGATGTGTTTAATTCCATGTCATTTTGATAGTCCAGATAGGTAGTGAACTCAGGTAGTCTTTCATATTGGAAGGAGTGTTTGGCAGCCGCTAGCGACCTAACAGTTGGCTTTGGCGTCTTGCTTGCTATTTTTTGAGCGACATTTTAATCAATGGTTTCCAGTGAATTACATACATGCAAAAACAACATAAAATGTGCTACTTTTCGCCAGTCTTGGGAGACGTGACTTTTAAAAAATCTGGCAACCCTGAAAGGCATACGCAAATATAAAAACAACGTCGCGTGTAAAAGACAAGTTTTCTAACGTATGCTGCAGAAAAAAACGTCATCGTCGATCAACGTGTATACGGTGATGAACTATAGTAACGTTTAATTTCCTTTCATGTCCGTGCGGTGAGATGCTTAATCTAGTGACTTTTGCTAAAAGTTACATTGTCATGGCATAAACGCAAACATCGTGCAAGATACTAATAGTAAACTGGCTAGTTACAAGCTGATATAACTGGTTTTGTCATTTGCTAAGACGCAATGCGCGTATTAGCGAATAGATCAAAGCAAGCGCCAACTCGGCTGCCAGCGTTGCTGCATGTGATAGTAAGAAAACAGGCCTCAGTTGTATTTGCTTCAGTTGTTTCAGTTGCGTATCACCGCACCACACAGCATGATACGGCAACGCATAACGCCAGTGGCGCATCCAAGGCAGATGAAGAGAATGCATTGCAACCACTCTGCGACAATCGCTCTTGCAGCGCAAACGACTCCGCCTACTCCTACACATTTATCTGCAGCGTGGTCTGTCTGTCTGTCGTCTGTCGGTCACATTCGCGCACCCTGCTTGAACCGTTCGACGGATCCAATGGCCCCAGGAAAAATTTATTTGCAAATTGCAGCCAAATCATCAGTGCTACGTTGCCACCTGGCGAATGTAGACAAGAAGCGATTCCGCCTTTTGCCAAATTACCTTAATCCGTGTTATTATTACTAAGTACTCAAGAGTCAGAGAGCACTAACCCCGTCATATGGAGAATAATAGTAAAGTACGCCGTGCCGATATTCATTCAACTGCATTACAGCTGTGAACAGGAAAAAAGCCGGAAAGTTAGAAGTCTGCCACGCAGTCCTGCAGATTTAGACAGACGTCCGGAAGCTGACCAAGCGTGTGGCTGTCAGTGGTCAAAGTAAAATTGAAGAGGTGGGAGAACTCTATCTCCCATTCCCTGTCACCTTTCTTTTCCTTTCTGCTTGCCAGCAGCAAAACAAAGAATATTTAATTGCTGTATTTAAACACTGACTTTAGTCATGTAAAGAATTTCTTTCGGAACATTTTGCTGAAAACCGCTTGACTTTATGACGTACGGTTGCAAAATTATGGTGCCATAAACTTTGTGCAGTTTTTGGAACACCCTGTATATACAACTAGGGGGTCTGGGAAGCGCTGTAAGCTCCCCCAAAGGAAATCGGGGCGGAGCTCCAGCGGAAACCGAACTTGGTGCAGTTTAGCGTTAAAATGTGACACACGCCAATTTTTTTTCATTTTCCTGACACCTTCTTGACCACAGGGTCAACTATACAGACTGAAAATAGAAGGTGAAGAAATCGCGTTTCGCCTTACTTCAACCACTTTGACTAGTGACCCTCGGACTAGTGACCAGTAACCTAAGTGACTGACTATCTCTATGACTAACCGTGGACGTGGCAGCTATGTTGCGACGGCGGCGACTGGTCGGTTGCGTTGCGTGGATAGATGACGTGTTCTGCGAGCAGCTGCTCGTTGTCGTCTCTGCCACTAACGCTGACGTTGCTCGACGCTGAGTCCAACGGCTCTATGAAGAACCAGTCCCCATCCACGTAGATCACACCGAGCTGCACGCAGACAGTAAGCAAGTAAGTAAGTGAATTTTTTTACTGACAACGTGAGCGCAAAACATGAAAAATAAACATCGGAAAAACTGCCGAAACTTAAAAAAGCAGAGGTCAACAAAGAAACATTTAAAACTTACAGGCACAACTGGAGAGCTAAAACCGATGTCCACGGGGACGTAGTTCTGTTGTTTCAGTTTAGTTCATTTATTTCGCTCTATACGCGCCTTAATGCAACCTAGCTCGAGAGGGGAGGGAGCGGTACAACAAGTGTCTGGCCGATCTGTTAGCGAAAGATCAATCGATCGATCAATCAGCCAATCAGCTGAGCGGGCACCTGTCAGCGCGTGGCTGCCGGACATGCGCCACCGGCGCCGATGAAATGTCCACTCAACCTGCAGGCAAACAGAGACTTGTGGCAGAGCAAGCAAAGGGGGCAATTGCCCACATCCAAATTTTTTGGCTGTCGTAAAATTGTCGTTAAATCTTCCAAAAAGTGAAAAATTTGGGACTAAAATCCTTTTTTTGTAAAATCCAAAGGGCAAAAGTAAAATTTTGAGCACCCATACTTTTCTCTGTCCGAAATTTGCAGCTATATGACGAAAAATTGCAACTTCTTGCGCCGCCCAGTTTTTTTGACCCACGACAAGCTGGAAGCAAACAGTGTTGCGAGCTAGCTGACTGACCACAGGCTGGCAGAGGTTAAACGATGTCGGCACCCGGTCAACGGACCACGAGTTTGCAGCAAGAAAACTCGGCCCCGGACATTGCTGCCGCGAGTAGGGGATTGTCAAACACTTGCTGAGTACGACCAAATTAAATTAATTTGCAATACCCAACCGACCAACTGGACCTACCAATTTCCATATTTCAGTACAATAAGTAAACACATTATAATTTGTATTCAAGACTTCAAGTGAGCTAGTGGTGATCATACGAGCACCACTCAACCTCGCAGAGTGTCAGAGTTTGAGCAATACACACACACGTCACAAGTTGTAAAATTTTGTCGAAAATATAGCGATTAAACAGAGAAATGGGCTAGGGTTGTGTCGTGTGTTTGGCGGATAGTTCACGCCGGTTCACTAATATAATATCGCATTGCTACACAGCTGTGCATAGCGCAGAGAGGCCTCATAATTTCACAGTATTAACTTTTATACCTCTGAAAAGATACCAAGCAGGGGCGGCGATTATAGGGGGGACGGGGGGGACGCGTCCCCCCCAAAAATTTTGGTTGGGGGGACGCAAATGCAAGCATCCCCCCAACAATTGCCA
>Ga0209367_1012103_pt1 | contig 11348 bp, 7 predicted proteins | sample WorMetLIZISLAND2_FD_187412 | JGI IMG/M metagenome (GOLD analysis project Ga0209367, IMG submission 187412) | Marine gutless worms symbiont microbial communities from Max Planck institute for Marine Microbiology, Germany - Olavius geniculatus... ... | reverse complement strand
GCACCAGGACACTGCCGGGTAACGACCTTAGGCAAGTTGTTCACACACATGTGCCTCTGTCACCAAGCAGTATAATTTGGTACTGGTCAAAGGGCGGTGATGCCCCGAGGCTGGGAAGGTAACCGTAGGTCTGGCGTTGCACTGGCCATGCGTCACGGACTCAAGTGGTTTATCCACCTACAGGATCAACGGCCGCGAGTGGGAGATGAGCACCCCGCCTACGCCCCAGCTGGGGCATGGCTGACTTTACCTTTTACTACTACTACTAGTGTACTAAGCGTGTGCTGTATGTGGTATTTGCAGCTGATCCTCCGCGCAAGCGTATTGACGTGGTACCACTGAGCCACGCTAATGGCACACCTCGGCTGTCTCTAGGAAACTTGACTGAAGGTTCCCCGCTGGCGCCGCGCCGGGCTCTTACCGTTCAGCAGATGTACGTACCAGCTATAGTTCGTGCTTTCTATCTGGACTAGACAAAAAATCACAAATCCGCTGATATTGTAAATCTGTGGCATTTGATGCAAGTTTTAGTTTTGCCATGATTTTTATACATGCTGCATCTTTTGTGTTGAAATCCATGAATTTTGGAGTTCTAAAGCCAGCTCAGTATTCTATATTGGTCATGATTTCATGAACATAATACTGATGTTTGCTAAATATGCGTATATATGTGTATTATAAGGTATATATCAGGTTAAATGTCAGTTTTTGCTGTCTCATCAGCCAGTAGCTGTTAGCTTGGCTTATGGTTTGCTTTGTTGTGTAGATGTATAAGCACTGACAGTCTTGACTGTGTGTTTGCCTCTTTTCCTCTTTCGGCCCCTGTCCTCCAATAGACAGCATTATAAGATTGATGACTGTCTGGAGGATAACAGGGAAGATTATTAGAACTACCATTACGTTAATTACATATGCACGCATATAATGGAGTTCTTACAATTTTAGGTTCTTGTGTTTTGTGTTTCTGTAAAGGTTAAACTTACTGTTCCGTTATTATGTGTTTGTGTGCATTCCGCCTGAAAAGGCCATCCTCGAAATGACCTATACTGTGTCGGGTGGAACGTTAAACCCTACTCACTCACTTACTCTTTCCCTCTTTGTTTAAATGTCTTTGTCTGTCTGTGTGTCTGTCAGTCGTCGTAAGAACAGCTTGCAGAGTTCAATGTCGGCCAGCGCCGTGTCCCCGGCCAGTAGTCCTCAGCTCGGCCCGGCGAGACCGATGGCCCACCTCGTGGCCACGGTGCCGGACACTCGTACAGCCACGCCTCCAGGTTCCCCGTCAGTCAGCTCGGTGGCTTGGAGGGCTCGCCTGCACTCCATCAAGAACAATTTCCTCGGCTCTCCGCGATTCCATCGCAAGAAGCTGCAAGGTACGTTGATTAAAAATGTAAAGGTAAAGGTCGTCAATTTGTATAGCGCATCGTCGCAAACATGCCTCTGATGCGCTTTTCGTCACTAACCAGAGCCGCCTGCCACACGGCCACCATGTGCAGCCTGCAGACACAGGCTGGCACAGTGGCTGGCTAGGCAACCCCAGTCAGCTGTACCAAGGTCCCCACCTTCCGTAACCCATATAAATGAGTTACTGATTAATGCATTTCTTCGTCAGTGATATACGAGCATTTTTACCTTCTATGGGGTTGTAACATGAGTATCAGCTGTCAAGCTGAATAATAATAGTGAACGGCATTGGTGAATGTTATCAGTATAACTGCCTCCAGGTAGATCTATTGGCTTAGGCTTATCAGCTTGGTTCGTAGGTCCAGCTTTTTGGTAATTCTAGTTAGCTCTGATCTTGTATGCCGCCAGTCGCATTGTGCAGGTGGTTATCTTTTTTTATTAATTGATAAATTAATTGATTGATTAATTTGATAAATATGTTGATCGATTTCGTATACGTAGCAGTAGTTAATGAATGTGATGTTAAATGTTTGTAGTACCATCAGGAGAAGACCTCAGTCAGGGCACCTCGACCGAGTAAGCTGTCTGCGCTGTTAAGCATTTTTGCTATGCACAGGATTGTGAACGTTATTTTTGATGAGGAGCTTATGTGATACTTCCATTTAATTATCTGTTGGCTTCCGAGGAAGATTGCACAAGAATTTACATGCGGATTTGGTTGAAATTTTCAGCGAACTTTAGACTTGGCCCAACTTATTAGTGAACAGATTTTGGTGGTGATCCAGATCGGCATTTAGATCCAGCGTAGGATTGAAGGATTCTTTGCCATTGCCATATAGGGAAATGTCTGTTCAACCAAATACAGTGCTGTCAAGCTACACAAAAATGGCATCGTTTTTTTGCTGTTGGCATTGGCTGAGGTGTCCACTTTTTCTGAGCATCATTCTAGTTAAAATCTTTGATGCGTATTCGTTGTTATAATTATAGGTCAAAAAGACTTGATGTTTCATGTTACCAATGCTACCTTTAGTAAGATAAGATGCCAGGACTTAGGCACTTGTCTCTGCTATAATGCTGCTGAAGAAATGGCTGATCATCTGGTATTCCGGTGACCGACACCTGTAGTCAACCTCAGAGCAAGACATGGCCAGACATCCATGTTACAAACGATGCCTGATGCCTGTGGAGTTTCCTGGAGACGATTGGGTGGTGCTTCTTCTCTTGACTGGAAATGAGAGATATGTCAATATAGTTCACGAACAGTTGAGAGTCATCAGTGGAGTGATAATATCGTTGTTACATCAATAAGGTCGCTCGACGTCTGTTGTACACTTACTTATTGGTGAGTTTTTATAATTTAGCGTTGACGTAGTTTGGTGTGGTCAGGTTCACGAAGAAGTCGTGGTTTGGCGTGCTGATGGGGACAGAGCACGAGGAACATTCCTTTCTCATGATCAAGGACAAGAACCTCAGCCAGATCAAAGCTGACCTCATCCACGCTTTCCTTTGTGTACGTCATTCACTGTTTGCTGGCTCGGTCTTGTTGTAACACGACTTGACTACATGTTTCAGACATTGCCAGTGCTTTGTTAGCAAATTATTGGCTTAATGTGTTCTGATGATGTTTTTATGGCATATTTGATTGTTAATATCATGCTACCTTGCATAACCATGGCTTCTGCACTTGGCAATGTAAAAGTGGACTTTCAGTCAAAAATTCAGTAGATGCTGTACGTATATTGCTAGATGCACCAGTCGGATGCATAGCATGTCTGCACTGACCATAGACTTCTTAAAATAAGGACTGACGGCAGCCGTTCTCGGGTCCACGAACTTGGGTCCAAACAATTTTGTAAACATAGTGTCACAGACAACGTGAACAAATACTGCAAATTTGGTTACTGTATAATTACTACTTTCTTGTGTGCGCATATATTGTGGCTAAACTGAACATTGGTATTTTTTATGCCACTGAATTTGGTGTCGGCATCGTCATAGATGACTACGACTACAACATACGGTTTAGCCACAATATATGACACACGAAAGTAAAAATCATACAGCAACCAAATTTGCAGCATTCGTTTGCATTGTCCGACACACTATGTGTGAAAAATTTCGTAACAAATGGACCACGTTTGACAAAGTTATAGTAAAAATATCAACAATGCCGATGGACCGAGGTGTGCGGACAGTCTTTGTTTTAAGAGATCTGTGGCACTGATGCAACGTTTTCGCTTGGTTTTGTGTATATTATTTGTATTATTAAACAGAATTGCTTTTCACAGTACAACTAATTTCGCATATTTTTACACATTTTTCTGTAGCGTGGTCGGCCATTTGTCATATTTGTACGCCCTGCTTTGTGATTAAACTGCTCAACACTGCTCAATATGGGCACTACGACACATTCAGAGAGTACCACCAGAAGACGTTGCTAAGACACTTGCATCCAGTATTGTCAGTTCCAGGCTCGACTATTGCAATGCCGTTCTCTACGGAACACCCAACTCGACAACCTCGAAACTACAGAAGGTGCAGAACTGTCTCGCTCGCGTAGTGTTGCAACGGCGGAAGTTTTGTCATGCACAACCTCTATTGAGATCATTACACTGGCTTCCAATATCTCAGTGAATGAACTTCAAACTGGCAACTTTGGCATTCAAGATACAGTCTACTTCACAACCTGAATACCTTCATCAGCTGATCTCCAGTCAACAGCCTGGTTCATCGATGACATTGCGCTCATCAACTCGTTCTCTACTACAGTCACCATATATCCGAACTGCATACGGCAGCCGTGCTTTTAGTTCAGCCATACTAGCTATCTGGAACAATCTTCCAACTTCAGTTATTGAAGCAAACAGTTTGCCTGCATTTCGTCGTCGACTCAAGACACATCTGTTTACTGTTGCTTTTGAAAACAGTGGTTAACTGTAACGTAACCAGCGCCTCTGTATTTTTACACACGTTTAGTTTTATGGTGCTTTGTAAGTTCATCTTTAACTTAACTTTAACTTAACAGATCAACACGCCATGTAGCAGGTACACTCACGAGGTCCAGTAACACAACTGTTCCTGCTGCGTCTGTAGATGCCTGATCTGAGTCACAGTGTCATATCCCAGACGTCGTTCCGTGCCGAGTACCGTCGCAGTGGGAACGCGGCATCGATGTTCAGTCGTAATGTGCGCCTGCAGGTGGACATTGCACCGGTCAACAAGGACGACAGTTGCTCCAGTGACACTTCGTCGCTAAGTCATCACGCACAGCCGCAGATGCACTGTCTCACGTTCACTCTGCTGTCAGGTAAACTGAGACGCGTTTCGCATTTTTTTTCTCTGAGAATCTCACTTCTATGGCTCAGTAGTTCTCACTAGTTCTCACGAAAAGTGTGAAACGCGCAAGTAAGAATTCTACGAGAATTCTAACATAGAATTCTACGCTAGCCAATTTTATCTATTTGGATGACGTAACTGACAAGCAAGTGGGCGGAGCTAGCATAACGTAGCAAAGGAAAATCTTGCTCACGATTTCTCAGAGAAGCTCAGAGAAAAGAAAGTGCGAAACGCGAATTCTAAGTTAGAATTTCTGAGATTCTCAGAGATTCTCAGATTTAAAAAAATGCGAAACGCGCCTCTGCTTCAGGATGTTGCTGGTACCTATACTACCACCATACTATCAGATACTCTTCAAATTGTAAATTTTGTGTCATATTTGCCACATTAAATTCGATATGTGCAACACTAGATCGTGTTAGATTGGTCCATCTGGATATCTGGATCAACCCGGGCAAGCAGTTCTACCCGGCCGGATTCCCATGAGCGAAATCTCACTCAGACTTGGCACGCAGCTGCGGCTAGACATAGTTTGTTGTTTTTTTGCAAAATGTTGACCTTCACACATTGATGCCATTTTGATGTGTTGGACAGCATTGGATATGTATGTTAAAGGTTAAATGTTGTCTGTATCTTTATGGCAATCAACCTTAGAGCTGTGGAGTGTAATTTGCTGTGTGGGTTGCCATCTGATGCAGATTAGTGCCTACACTTTAACCCCAGCCAGACACACTGGTACTCGATTTACATATACTGGATGGGTGGAAAGCTGAGTTGATTTTGGTGTTGGTTATATGGTTAGATAGTTGAGCTTTATTGAGCGTATGCTAAGCGCTTGATAGCAATCCCGTTAGAATTCAGTTTCCCAACCTCTCAGTCATAAGTCCACGAAACCATGTTCTGTTATCATGATGAATAGGGCCCACGGTTTCCTGTGGAAAATTTTGCGAAATTTCTTGGCCAGTTTGCAAAATTCCCCGGCTTGCCGCAGCAAAATCATCCAAATTCCACGGCTCACCGCGGCCTTTCATTTTAAGTAAACTGAGCTCTGTCCTGTTCAAAAACTTTAGTTTCTGAAGGGTTGGCTGGCATAGTGAACTTATGCTGAATTATGCTAGCAATATACAAAGAAAGTTACTTATTTTTTGTTTTAAAAGTGTAATTTGTCAAGTTGCGTTGCGTTTATTTATGATTGCGCCATATTGCCATAGCTATTAGTAGAGCACACTGCTTTTGGCAGTTTAGTTTGATTTTTTCAGTGATAAAAACACGTCATCAGGTCAAAAATCGTACTAATCGCCACTGAATTTTCAACTGCTGCAAAATTCCATGGAAATATCAAAATTCTGCAGCAAAGGGAAAATTCTGCGGCTTGGCTCGAAATTCTGCGGCCCGCATAAAACTGTGGGCCCTACTGATGAACTGTGTTGTATCTGTAGGTCCATCGAGACGTTTCAAGCGTCTATGCGAGCTGTTCCAGTCAGTGCTGTTGTCGTCGTCTCGTGGACCTCCCACGGCTCGTCGCATCAGTTCAGACCTGGCCAGTAACAGCTCGTCATCATCGTACAACTCTATCGACAGGCTCTCACCCACGCCCAGCAATGATGATGTACGTATAAACACTGGCAGTGTGGCTAGTACTGCACCAGTAGTGTAGCGTTAGCATGTCGTATTGGTGATCGTGAAAACACTGGTTCGACTCCCGCCCGGTGCACTGCCAGGTAACAACCCTGGGCAAGTTGTTCGCACACACATGCCTCTGTCACCAAGCAGAATAAATTGGTACCAACCTCCCCCGTGGAGCGTAATGGCAGTATATGAGAGAGCTTTCGTCCACTGTTCGTATGGCTGAGTTGTGTTTGCACTTACAGTCGGCTCAGGGCCTTGAAACGAAGATGACCACTGACCCGAAGGTCACAGAGCTGTGAGGGACTGATGCTGACTAGGTAGGAGCCAGTTACGTTTTATGTTAGTCATTTGAAGTGAGCAATTTGATGTTGTCTGTATTGCAATTAGTGCTGCCACTGTCGACTGTTTGACTAGTTTGCTATCTGGTCAACTTGTCAACCATGTTGCCGTGCTGGACAACATTAGCTCAAGTTTGCTGGTAGTGTGCAAGTGAATATTAAATAGCCTGCGAATTAGCATATGAAGTCATCTCTTTATAGAGTCCTTTCAGCAGTGTTAGCATTTCAATTTTTAACTTTTCATGTGAGCAACCATTATTCCCGGGCTATACAGCAGAAACAGTTCAAAAGGATGAAGTCAACTTTAATTTCATGTTAACCTGTCCACTCCACGTTACTGTCTGAATTTAAAATAACTATGCAATTAGTTTATTTTCCAGCTGAATATATCTGCACAGTAGTGCTGTCACTATTGACTATTTTGCTAGTCATTAGCAAATGTTTCGACTATTTTTTCAGTTTTGACCAGACGACTATCAGTCAACTAATTTCATTTAGTTGGCTGATTTATTAGTTGATGATGGCACAAATTTTAGTTGTCGGCATCAGTGTTTGCTTTATTCCATTAGATTTTCCACAGGACGTGATAGTCATTTTACAGATGCTTGACATTTTATTGATCAACTAAGAGCTGAAAGTGATGAATTGCGGAAGAAATGGAACGGTGTATAAAATGCACACATTATTTTACTTATTTATGCTGTGTGTGTTCTTTTAGCCATTTGATCGTCGAATCTCACACCAGTCATCACAGATCATAGTCAATGGTAGACGTGGGCTGATGGACCCTGAGTAACATCATCAATTATCATCGTCGTCGTCAATAGTACATACTTGCCCCCTCCTGCCGTGACTCTGGCCATTCAGCTGACTGAGAACTTAATGTGCGCCCCACAGTGACAAGTCACTGATCCGAAGGGGCACTAGTCCAATGTTGGCTATAACTCGGTTGGGCTGCCATAACCAAGGTTCATCAAAGCCAAATATGCAATTTATTTTTATTCCTAGCCCTGTTAATAACCACAACTCTGACACTTTCTCTAACCCTCACGTTGTTCAGACTACTGCTCCTTCGGACTAAAGTGCGGTTCCCACGCTCGGCCGATGGCATACATCAAGTGAATAGAGCTGCTAGTTGATTGATTTCGTGTCAGTGTCGCCGATCTCTTGCCTCCCTACATTGGGCTACTTACTCACTCACATAGTCATTATTGTTCATTCGTTTTGCCAATGCTGTCATCTCCGTTTTTATCCCCAGCCATTTGGCTGCATCATCGTCAGCCTCCGAAACCCTGCTGAGTTGAAAAAATCCTAGTTTTTTGCAGCCGTTATTGAATTGGGCCCGAGAGAGGCATTGTTTGTTTCCTTGGCATGTGGCCAGGTATGCATAGGAAAGACATATAGTGAATGATGCTGGATTCTGATTCTATCCTTTTCTATTCGGGGGAACTGCAGACTGCAAATGACAGAACGGTGATGCCGCCATTATGTAGTGACATCACGATGACGTTGTTATAATGAAACTCGAAACTGGTGCTCGGATATAAATTCCCCATAGCAAACATGTTTCTTTGATTTTTCATTTTTTTTTTAAATTACCTTAACCGAATGATAAAATTCAGTAATATATTTCCGGAACAGCTCTGATAATTGCAGCCTGTGCAGACGTCTGGGCTGTGGTAGCTTACATTCTGTATCTGTCTGCATAACTGCATGATAAGAACTTGTATGAAGTTGTGACCAGTGGTGAAGGTAGCAATTATAAGGTGCCAGAGCTCACTTATAGTATTACTACAGGGTGCGCCAAAAAATTTTACCCCCTGAGGTTTTCTGATAATTTTTCCGAAACGGCTGAGAATTTTTAAACAAAATTTTGCATGCCTATTATCCATTCAGATTTATGCTAACCTGCAAAATTTTATTCAATTATCTCCAACTTTGACAAAGTTATGCCGTATTAAGCACGACCACCCACGGAATTTTTACATTTCACAACACGTCCATCACGAGTTTTACTAACTGACGATAAACGACAGGTTTAAAACAGAAATAATTGACATTTTATGAACCAGTAAAATGCCTGAAACATTGCGCCCCGCACATGGTAGTCAAGTGGGTTGAGGTCGGGTGAATTTGGTGGCCATTGGTCCTTTGCGATGAAGTCAGTACAGTTTGCCGTCAAGCAGTCCTGCGTCTGATGGGCCGTGTGCGGCCGGTCTTGCTGAAATACGAATCCAAATGGAAGCAACCGTTTGCAGTCGTCAACGAGCATTGGCAGCAGACTTCTGATGTAATATGCTGCATTCACTCAAAGCCAGTGACCATTCCAGAGCTAAGAAGTGCATTGCTGCAGATCTGGGATGGCTTGCCACAGACAACAATCAATAAAGCTATCAGCGACTTTCGCAAACGTCTGAACTCATGCGTTTCGGCCGGTGTCCGACATTTTGAGCATACGATGTGAACCTCGTACTAAAATATGTTAACTGAACTGTGTGCTGGTTCATAAAATGTCAATTATTTCTGTTTTAAACCTGTTGTTTATCGTCAGTTAGAAAGCTCGTCATGGATGTGTTGTGAAATGTAAAAATTTGGTGGGTGGTCGCACTTAATACGGCACAACTTTGCGAAAGTTGGAGATAATTGAATAAAATTTTGCACGTTAGCGTAAATCTGAATGGATAATAGGCGTGTAAAATTTTGTTAAAAAATTTTCAGCCATTTTGTAAAAATTATCAGAAAACCTCAGGGGGGTAAAATTTTTTTGGCGCACCCTGTAGTTAAGCATATTTTAACAGAATTTGGCGGTTGATTGGATATTCTTTCCTGGTCATGACGGTGACGTCATGTAGTAAACCTCATACTGTTTGTGAGCGTGTGTTTGTCTGGTGTGCGTGTCTCATTCCTGTAGCTGCTTGCGTGTGGCGTCTTATTTGCCGTCTCGCAATGACGCATAAGTGTGCGTGTTTGACGGACCTTTCACTTGTACCATTCCATTGCCGATGTGATAATAACGTACCATATTTCATTGTCAGCTTGTACAATGTACAGTATTGCTAGAGAGATGTTCGCGAAGCCGCCTGAATTCTGCGGGAGTGTGTGCTCGAATTTGGCTTGATCATTCAGCAGGTCTACTGATTGGTGATCTCTGATATTTCCACAGTACCCAGTGGTGTAGTCGTAACTATTGTTTGGGGGTGCATTTCCTCTTCTGCTCTCTTCAGAAATAAGCCCCATTTCATCCATCTAGTAGGTCAGCTCCCCAGCAAGGCCTGGGGTTGAGCCCCGGCCACAAGCATATTTTAGAGCATTTCGCATCGAGAGAAACCACAGCTGGCAAGACCAAGTTCTGTATTATCATTTTTACAAATTTTTAGTTTCTAAAGGGAGGGCCAAAATATTTGGCAAAATGGCATTCCCCTTGACTACACTTCTGATCGTACCACATCCAAAGAACCAACTGTGTACTGGCCTTTGTAGATGTGTTAGGCAGTTAGAGAAGTATTTGTTATGACACTGGCAGAATACTGCCACTGTTTATTATACTGTACTGTAGCTAATTTAGACAGTTAGCAGACTTCACATATTCTCTAGGTAATGGCATGCCGATGACAACGAATTTACGATGTTTGATGTTTGCTGCCAGTACATTCAGCTTTTTTGTTTGATGACTGAATCGGGAGATGTCAGTAAATTTTACGATGACCATTATAACATTGCTTCGCACACAGACCTTAGGGATGTGACGTGTATAGTACCCGGTACGTTACTAAATACTCGTGAATTTATTAATACATCATTAATATTGTATTAAGGCACTGAAATGAATTTGGTTCATCGTGTAATGTGCTGTGTGAATTATTGGTCTGGTCAACAATACATTGTACATACAGTGACGTATGCTGGTCCCATTGTTTCAGTATTTATTGTGTTCTGTTGTTTTTGTTATGTTTGCTATTGGTGTTTGGGTTGTCGGCTATTTGCATGTTGTTTGTGATTTCAGTATCAGCTTAATGTACCCAGTGTGGTCGTCATTCTAAGTCTAATCGGTAGGGATGACGTTTCCCATATCGGTGGAGTTTTGCTGATTACTGAAGTAGTAAGTCAGTTTTTTGGCAGTTTGGTTGGAAAGCTTCACGAGCTTGGATTTGAGTTGGAAAGTAATCGCCTGCCGTGTCCAAGTTCCGTGCAAAAGTTGAAGTTCTGTAGAAACGGGCAAATTCTGTGTCTTGATTTAAAATTCTGTGGTTTATGGAAAACTGGGTTCTTTATTTATTGGTTCTGAGAAGTCGTTCGATTTTTTTTGGCATTTTCAAATTGTCACTCAATGCAGAATTTGAGAGATGTGCAGTATGCTTATTGGGCCCACTACAGGGTGGTCCAAAAAAACCGGATACCCAGTTTTATTTTTGGGATAACTTTGGTAATTCAGCAACGATTTTAACCATTCTTTCACTGTTACAAGCAGAAATTTATGGCGCGTAAACGTGAAGTTCTTCCACCCACCGCACTTTTATGGTGTGACCACATTACCTAGCAAAACAGTTCTCAGTTCGTAAGCCCATGATCAAACAGCGATCATCCTTTGTTATTCTGCCCATATCAAACGATTTATTCTAAAAATTATTACTGGTAAACAAAGTA
>Ga0209367_1012102_pt1 | contig 11348 bp, 7 predicted proteins | sample WorMetLIZISLAND2_FD_187412 | JGI IMG/M metagenome (GOLD analysis project Ga0209367, IMG submission 187412) | Marine gutless worms symbiont microbial communities from Max Planck institute for Marine Microbiology, Germany - Olavius geniculatus... ... | reverse complement strand
CAATCAGCTTCTCAACTTCCTCAGCCGTTACGGTGGTCCAGTCTACAAGTACTGGAGTCGACTTGTACGGGACATCATAAAGCGGCGTCGCAGCGGTAGACGCACGAACGGACGCGATCTTGTCTGTGAAGAAAGTCGCAAATTCCTCAGTTGTATGATCGCCCGCATCACCACTAGCAGTCTCGCCAAGGGCGCTGTGAAGTGTCCTCCACAAACGCTGCATGTTGCTTTGACTGGTGGCAATCTCGCTCTTCCAGCACCTGTCTTTCTTGTCCTCATATAACGAGTACATCGCCTTCAGCTGTGTCTTCCAGTCCTGCTTGTCGACATCAGGACGTCGTCGTCGCAGTCGTCTGTATCTCCTCTCCGGCGTCGAGCAGCACGACAATCCGCATCAAACCACGGCGTCATAGGTCTAACACGGCGACGAACAGTAACCACCGGGCAGTGGCAATCGAGTAGTTCGGTCATAACATCCCGATACAGCTTGGCCAAATCATCAACAGACATTTCTTACGGATTTCTTACGTAGGCCTAATCCAAGATTGTTGTGTTTTAAACACTGTTTTCATTTCTACAAAATACCGTTCGATGTCGGTTCGGTTATTATGCAATTGCAGTCAAAACTGTGTAGTTAGTTAACTTTGTTCTTCAACGCAGAAGACCGGACATCAAATACAAAACAGAACATAGGTCTACTTGTGCCATTGCTCGTGTGCGTAGACTACAGTTTCGTAAAAATTTGACGCCGGACGTTTTCAGCAGATGTTTACATTATATAGTGAAATATTTATAATTGTGTGTCTGTATGTGTGTTCAGCCGGCGTCGTCAGTGATGACGTCATATTTCCCGCCATCAGCTCACACTGCCAGCGCCGCCGCCGCCGCTAAAACACCCTCACCCTCTCACTTCGCCGCCACTGTATGAGCATACAAGTCCGATATACTATTAATAGTAGTAGTAATTGAAAGACTAGAGGTTAAAGGTAAAAGTTAACAGTATCCAGTGCTTTAGAATGTTACCAGCAATATTCCGCGTAAAATGGCATACAGTGAAAACAAAATTAGATAAATCTATGTAAGAAATCCGCTATTATTTTATCACCAGCGCTTCCATATTTGCGTATTAAATTATTTAATTCATGGAAGCTCAGCGCAACGGAGCGTCTCCTGCCATATGAGATCAAACTGCGTTATCTGCCACCCAACGCAGGTAAACGGCGTACGCCGAACGCGCCCCGCATTAACTCGGCCCAGCCAGATAGGCTGGTACTAGATTTGCCTACCCCAGAGGGATGGAAGGCTGAGTTGACTAAATGGTTGGTTATACAACGAAACAGTTTATCTATCCTGTGACCCATCCAAATAGCAACCACTTAATATTCCCGGGCTGGGAATCGAATCTATAATTTCTTTTCGATAACATTTTCCTCCGTGCAGTCCTTTATTTTGGTAAATGGAACTTGTGTGCCGTTGAATAGCGCGGCTTTTTTTCATCCACTTACAGTTCCTTTACTCTAAAATCGTCGCTATCGTGTGTTGTCTGACCAGGGCGAGTACGAGTCGCTGCCGCCAGGTGTCGCTGGCGCCGATCCGCTGCACACGCAAACTACGCAAGCCCTAGCGGCACGCAGTACGCCACCGCACGCCGCCACAGCCAGCCTGCGTGAAACGTGTCATATCGCTATACCTAACTACGCCGTGGGCGCCATCATTGGAGCGGCCGGCGCCAACATCAAGAGAATTATTCGCGACTCCAACGCTTTCGTCACGGTACGTAGGTAGTACCTAGCTTCGAAGATATAATAATAACAAAAATCAAAGTAATTCGACAAAAGCGGAATCGTTTAACACGCCCAACTTTTCGTTTGTATTTGCCAGGTGGCAGCATAGGAATGTCGGCTTGGCTGCAGTTCGCAATTATTGCTTCGGCTGAAGGTTCAGCCCCAAAATCTTTCCTGGGGGCAGGAACCCCCATTTAGCACAGTGTGTCATTGTAGCCAACTGCAGTGGCGGATACAGGGGAAGGGGCGGGAGAGGGGGCGGCCACCCACCCGAATATTGACTGGAGATGCATCTTAAAACGAGTAATAATTTTGGATCGAAAATGCATTATTTTTCCACAAAATTTTCCACAAAATTTTCTGGGGAGGGGACACAACTGTTTCTTCGGACCCCACCCCTACCTTTCTCTCCCCTTTATTCCAAATTTTTGTGTCTGCCATTGGACCTAAGTTCCAACAAGAGTACCTGTCGCGGCATCTGAATCCGTCGAACGGTTTAAGAGCGGACACGGATGTGACTGACATCAGACGACAGACGATAAACAGACAACTGACTGACAGACCACGCTAGGCCTACAGAGAAATATATAGCAATAGGCGAAACACGGAAATCGATAAGCTGACAAAGAATACTGAATAACGAAACTAGTAGTATGCACTATATTTGCAAATATTCTGCTGATATTTTGTTGTTTAAAGGTTGAGCCGAGACGAGATGATCAGAATCCTTCTGAAGAAAGATTCGTTACGATCAAAGGAAACTCAGATGCCTGCTGGCGGGTTAGACACATTCATTACAATCTATCTGCTGACACTTGTTTGACCACGGCGTTACGTTGTGTAGGTGTTGCCGTTTAGAAGTGACTTGCCAAGAACTTAGATTAGCAGATCTCTCGAGTCAGATTTTGCAGGTTAAATGACTTTCGTGACATTCAGCAGACAGGGCGTGAGAACGTGGCTTAATTAACTGCACCCTTCTGAAAGATCTAAGCTCTTCGAAGATGTCTTTAACTTTGTAAATTTAAACTTTTTTTAAAGAACGATATCTTAAAATGATTATAAATTCTGACGTTTTTCTTCTACTTTTGTGAATTATGCAGTTAGGATTCGCAGAACAATCAGCAAAGCGCATAAACTGCCGAGACTGTGGAGCTCTTCTTGTTTTGAGTTTAACGCGCAAGCAGCGCTATGGTAAATATTACTTTGTCACTTTTTATGGGTTTGAAAAGTGGTCTGTTATTTTCTTGGACCAGAACGAAGTCTAGTCTAGACCTATACGTAGAATGAAGGGCGTTGCTATTCATGCATAAAAATTCGTGTAAATAAAAACAGAATGATAACTTTGCCAAACACAAACTAGATGAGACGATTATTTATTTGATTTCTGCAGGCAAGTTATTTCATATTCGAGAAAATGAAGCTGGAGGGGTTCGCCGGCGCCGAGGGTGACGTGCGACTGCGGACAGTCATTAATATCCCGCAGTCTGCGGCCGGGCGGATCGTAGGCAAGGGCGGTAAGAACGTTCGCGAGATACAGCGATCCACGGGGTCCATCATAACACTGCCATCTGTTGAGTCGGCACAGCCGGCTGCTGCTGCCGAAGCTGTTGCCGCGGATGCTGATGTTCAGGTCGAAGTCTTCGGTAACTTCATCGCCACCCAGGTGAGTTTGTCTTTATTTTTTTATCAATCAGTCAATAAATTCGGAATTTTTTAAAGCGGGCTAAGTAATACGAACTAATCCCAGGTCCACTGGAGAAAGATTAGTTTGAGTGCAGTTCAGGAAATGATTTGGCGAAGAGGTGAGTTTTTAGTCGCTGACGGAGGCTGGATAACGACTCGGCAGACGACAAGTTGTCCGGCAGGTTGTTCCAAGTTCTTGGACCGACAACCGGGAAAGCCCGGTTGGTTGGCGACGGTTTTCAACTTGACCGCAGGCAGACGGTTGGTGCAGCAGAACGGAGGAATCGGCAACGTTGATGAGTGACCACGGTATTGCGGCGCGAGTCCGTGCGTGACTAGTGGGGTGTTTACACGATCCAGCAAACGTCCAGCAAACTTCCAGCAAATGTATTGAAAATACACGTGCTAATGCTGGACGTTTGCTGGAAGTTTGCTGGAAGTTTGCTGGACGTTTGCTGGATCGTGTAACGCTCTATTAGGAATTACGCTCTAACTCCACTATTTTTGCTGTCGACTTGTCGTGCAACAATATATGCGACTTTTTCTGTCGTTTGTTGCACTGTACAACTTGCTTTGCAATTTGCTGAAGATTTGCTGCAGAAAATTAGATTATACAAGAATTTTAGGTGAGCCGGCTTTATACATCTTGTTTTCGTTATAGTATAGCCTAGCAGTATATAAAATTTAACTAAATTACCGAAACAGAATTAAGCAAATGTGACATTAAATCACGATGTAAATGACACAGTCAAACTGAAACATGTCTGGACATTCGCTGACAAGATTCTTAGACTTGGGGGGTCGTATATTTTCATAACGTTAGGTCTTATAGCGGACTGCAGCAACATAGTTTCTATAGCCCGCTGGTACAAACTTCACTGGTTAGAAATGTTGCGAATTTGTTGAGTTATTGTGCAAGAATTATGTTGCGTAACTTAAGCTACGACTCGCTGTTCGATGACTACAACTAGATGTGAATTTTTGCTGTGGATTTTATAAGTACTTTTGTAGAATTCCAGTGTGCATGTGCAAATGAAGTAACCGGAGTTAAAAGTGGTATCCTGGCAGTGAGGCAATAATTGGCCCCCACCTCGTAAATTGTAGCCTGGCGAAAAATTTTCTTCAAAAAATACAACATTTGGATCTTGAAATCCTTCAGTGAAAATCTTGGCCGCCCGCATATCCCCCGTTTGGAATTGTGAAGCGGTCTGTCAAACACTGCAACTCACTGCCTCAACGTTTTAAACCGACGACGGGTGTCTGTTAAAGGTGAAGGCAAAGATGAAGTCCAACACTTGCTATAGCGCTTCACAATCTCGGCAGTGGCAGCTGATTGGCATGAGCTAATGATACCGCAGCGCTGTATGCGGCCATCCATTGGCCTCCTAAGCGAACAATTGGAACCGCGGTTTGCATCTAGCCGGCATACCACAACCCCAATCAGCCACACTAGGCCTTCACCCGGTAGCCCGTACTCATTTTCCATTCCACAGCGGGTAGGAGGCTGAGTTGGCCTTTTCCGTCTTAAATTGTTGTGTGTGGATGTATAGAGTGCTCACAGTCGTATAAGATCGATGGTTTACAAGACTCCAACAGCTACGACTGCTACTGCGTCATCATCAACACGTGGACACAACTCAACCAGTCACCATCATCACTCTCAGACCACCTAGACGACACTCCGCATTGCACCCACCTCGGTCCCCCACACTTCGGCCCTATTACGTGTCTATCTCGTCTGTCTCTCCGCCCGTCTGTCTTTGCCAAAGCTGTACTCGTTTCTAACTCGAAACAAATCGTGTAGGTATAAAAACAAAAACCAGTGTAAAGAAATCTTTAGTTTTGTACTCAAAGAGAGTTAAGAGCAGACGGACGGACGGAAGTACGGACGGGCAGGACCAGTAACACGGCCTATTCAGACAACCGCGTAATTTGTCAATAATAGTGATTTTTGCACATTATTGTAAACAGCTCACCACGACATTGAAATTAGTAAATAAACGAGAACTGAGACGGAATTAATAGCACGTTTCTTAATACGTCGTGCGAATGAGAAAATTATCTTCTTTAGAGTGTCGCTGTTGACACTAATCGGACGCAGGCTGAAATTTGCAGTTGTATTCTGGAAACGAAGATCGAAGTGCCGTGGGTCCGCGGTGGGTGGGTCTGCAGCCGGCAAATCTGCCACTGGCTTGACTCGCTGTCGTAGGTTTGTTGCTAGTCTGACACGGTCTTTAATACTCGAGCTTCGCTCGCTCTCTCGCGCCAAAAATATCCGCAGTCGCGTCTCCGACAGCTTGCTTGCAAATTCGATCGTAAATTATTTCGGGATGGCCTACAAAATTTTTCCCATGACAAGCGAGAAACGTCAATCGGGTTTCTTTGAACATTTAAGATCTATTAAACTTATTATTCTGTAGCGTTTCATTTTGCGGCGTTTAATTCTGAAAAATGTGGGCATTGTTAAGATCTTCTAAGAAAGGAACAGATGCTACCCGAGACCCTTGTCATCTGCTCTTTACGTGGTCGCTGGCGATTACGTAAATTTGGGAGTCCGCAGGCATGACAGGGGTCTCAACTAGGGAGTGGGGTAAGGGCCGTGCCCCAAGTCCCCTAATAACTTTGAGTGGTGACGACGATGTATTGCTGTCTTTATTGGCAATTTTACTCTGGAACTTTGTTTTACTCTTAAATTTATCGTCAGATTTCTACTTTTTAAGGTCGACCTTTTTATTTCAGTGGAAAATTTCGGCAAATTTACGACACAAATCATAAAATTTCGTATTTCTGTCATTAGCACGAGTTGCCGTTTTACATAGTAAATTAGTCACTGTTGACTTTACTTATAAAATTTTTTAAACTTTAAAAGCACACTTTTAACTGAAAATTTTTTAAACGCAAAATAAAAACGCGCTTGTAATAAGCTATATTTATTGCTTTAGAATACAGCTTTTTTGTTTTTGTCAAAATTTTGTTATCAAAAATAGTTTATCCTGCATAACTGGGTATGAATCTATGTAGGCCTAAGAAATCTGCTATCATTTTGTTAGTAGCGTTTCAACAGTTGATATTTATTGGTTATGTAATTATTTAAAATCGCCGATCATTTTCAGACTGACCGTTCATGTTTAAGAATAAACAAAAAGGTTTGAAGAAAAAGCGTCTAAAACGTTCATAAACGTTTAGTAGGAATATAAGTAGAAATATAATTATGTCCATCTTTATTCCCCATAAAGTAGCCAACAAACTAAAGTAAAAAGAAAAAGAAATGAAGCCTAACAAAGTAAATAAGTAAGCAAGCTAACGTGAATTAATTGAAAATAAATCTCACCGGGAAGTTTGATTTTTTTGTCCACATTCCAACAACATAGGAACATTATGCGGCACCATCCCGTGATGACGTCACAAACGACGTCGTCACAGCCATCAATTTCATCAAATCAGTAAAACTGTAACAGCCAGTCATTGGCATCGTTTACGTTGCTGCCTAATGATGCTATCAGTTTCCTCGCGTTGTTTAATTCATCGACTGATTGATGCATCGATGCAATCAATTGATGAATTAAACAACGCGTGGTATAAAAACATTTTTATCGTGCGGAATAACCTATAGGTGGGCAAATATCTGCTGCAGATGGACTTCACTGCCACAATTCAATTAGTTCAGCATCAGCAATAACAAATTTACGTTTGATCTCTTCGTCAAAACTCTCCGTTTTCCTGTACGTTGTTGTCAACAAAATGCACTAAATTTGATTTATTTCTGTTTATGAGCTTGATGTGATTTTTATGGGTTTTAGCAGAAACGTTTTTGAAAAAGCTTCTTGACTCCATTGTGCATGACATGACCTTGTACTTTGCTATTTTTAGTCTTGAAATTTGACGCACTCGTGATCGTTGTGGCAAACGTGTTTTCGGCCACACTACTTTGGTGGCGACGGCATAAAAATGGAATAACGAAAACTTATAATATGTGCCAAATTTATGATGGCGACGAGACGGAAAGCGGCGAAGTCAACGAGGAATTTATATAAACAGCCCGGTGATTAGGATTAGAAGTTATTAAAGTTGCTTATATTTAAAGCCGTTTCTAGCGCGTTTATTTGCTAACCGTCGTAAGAAAGCACCGATTACATACTGCATTCGTTGTAAAACAAAAAGCCCAGCTGTCGCTAGGATAGCCGACCGTACTGGTTGTCAGTGACCTTCATGGTCATTTAAGGTCAGTGATTTCCATTTCGTCTAACAGGGCGTATGCCACTTCCTATTAGTGATTAATAGTAACCGTGGCCGTATTTCTCACCGTTTCCGAGATATAGCAAGTTTTCCATTCAATTTCTTAACCCCTTTCATTTAACCCCAAATTTGAAAATGTTTTCCTTGCACTAGATAGCTAAATTTTGCGTGCGTTTAATACACATGGCTAATTAATCGTGTAGAAAGTTTTCCCCTACTCCCTACCCGTTAGCCAGGGTACATGTACATCCGTTACAGACGGATGGACGGACGGACAGACGACAACCATGCCAATAGCTCGACCGTTACTTAAGTACGGTCGGCTAAAAACTAATATACCGATGTACATACTGCTTTGTCTGTAAGAAAAAAAAACGAAGAGCTCAAATGGAGAAAAATTTTAACTTGGGTTACTTGGCATCGATAAACCCCCGCATGTGTAAATACATCTTATGATCGATCAAATGGGTAAATTTGGATATTCTGACGAAGTAATGTATATATTTATCTCTTGTTATTTCTGTGATTTTTCGCGAATTTTATTCTTATCATTTTTTCCACAAACGCGTTGCTGTGAAACAGGCAGGACTGGTGTAACCTTCCCGCCAGCTCTAGCGCTTCTGAAATCAAGTTCGGTTTACTTTTGCAATGCCGTGGTTATGCGTAAAACCTGAAACGCTTGCGAAAATGTTTAGCAAAAAATGTTTTATCAAATGCTTAGTGTGTTTCAGTTTAGGCTATACAAGCGACCACATCCGATAACGAAGTTATTGTACGCCGGGCCCGGTCAGTACTGCGATGGGTGACTGTTTGCGGGCAGGTAAACTATCTCGGTATGTAACCAGCCACCTATGTCAACTCAGCCTTCCATCCTTCATGGGTAGGTAAATCGAGTACCAGTCTATCTGGCTGGGGTTAAGGCGGGGCGCGTTCACCTGTATCAGGTGGCAGGTAACACTGTGTGATCCCGTATGGCAGGTGACGCTCCCTAGCTCTGAGATGGGCTTCCCATTAAGAGCTATATTATCACCTTTTAACCAAGACCTTTGCAAAAATATTTTAACGTAGATCATATTTATGCTTCCGCCAACGTAGTGGCCGGATGCATTATGTTTCCAGAGTGTTCGTGCATACGTGCGTCCCGAACAAACATTGTTAGCAAGATATCTTACGTATTTGTTTACGGGATTTGACCAAACTTGCATCAGTAACGGACTTCGGGGCAAGGATAAACGTGTCAAATTTTGGGGTCAGAAGGTCAAGGGTCAAGGTCACATTGAGGTCAAATATGCCCCAAAATGCATTTTTTGGCCTTGTAGTTGTCACATGTTGGCGGAGGCATAATACTCGACGAAGTCGGAACTGCCATCTAGTTTTTGACGCTTTAGACTTGGTTGCGTCGCGTATTGGCTTAAAATACAAATAAAATGCCAAACATTTTTGCAACCGTTGCATGTTTCACGTGTAACCACGACTTAAGTACATCCAACGCATTTACAGTGTTGTTGTGTTATAGGGTGTTTACACGATCCAGCAAACGTCCAGCATTAGCTGGAAGTTTGCTGGACGTTTGCTGGATCGTGTAGACACCCCATTAACGTAAAGCGATTCGCGCGCCTTTCAACGGCATCAGCAGATTGTAGAATCACCACGTCGACATATTTCTGCTTAGTTTTAGCTTTAGCTTTTAACTAATTTTATTAGGAAATTATTTTACTAGGAAATCGTATACGAAGCTATCGCACTGCCGATCGAGGGGGTAAGCTTACACGAAATGTTGGTTACTCCTGTGTGTACAGACATATGCGGGCATTTCGATAACATACTGATTTAACGCATTGTCATTCATATTAATTATTTTATGATAATTAATTACGATTTACAGGCCTAATTATTACTGGTTCGCATAGCTGTACGTATGGCCAATCGCTCGCCAGACCGTCGTGCCCCGCGCGTTTTTTTCCATCTAGCGAAAGCTTACAATAAACAGACGAAACTATATTTTTATATACAGTACAATACTGGATTTCATCTGCAATCAGTTTCGTTCGCTTACTTACTTACTTAATCGCTTACTTATTGAAAATATGTCGTTATAGAATAAAACTTGTTCCAGCCAACACTCAGTATGGTCGTTTTGTGTCATCTTTATCTTCAGAAGACAAGTCTGTCTATCTATCTGCCTGCAGGCAGCCGTTCGATTAAAAACGCGTACAGCAGTGGCTTCTATCCTCCAAATCTGGAATCAAAATCGGGCGCAACTTCTGCTCAGTTTTGGGCTCAGTTTTGTTAAAGGTATAGTTTGTCCAGTGAAAAATAGGGGTGAAGTAAAAAATATTGAAGGAGTTTTTGTTAAAGGTGCAGATTGAAACATAGGGGGATAGTAAAAGAACAGGGGGTAGATTTGTCAAAGGTGTAGTTTGCCAAGTGGAAAATAGGGGTAAGTAAAAATAGGGGAAAATTTTGTTAAGGCTGTAGTTTACTTAGTGAAAAATAGGGGGGGAGTTTTGTTAAAGGTGCAGTCTGCCCAGTGAGAAATAGAAGGGAAATTTTAATTTACAACCTTATCAACTTCCCTATTTTTCACCGAGCGCAAGCTGCGCCCACTAGGTATCGGGATAGAAGCCACTGGCGTACAGACGGAACGATATAAATTGGAATGAAATAAAATTAGCTGAAATAACTGAATATTATCATGCCATTATAATTCAGTTCGGTTTATTTCTTTCGCTCTGTACGCGCCATGAACTGTGCGCCTGTCATTCTGGCAGCATAATTTTACAGTAATAATTTCTACACATAGTCTATGAAATTTATCAACAAAAAGCCCAGCTGTCGCTAGGATAACCGACCGTTTTAGTTGTCAGTGACCTTTAAGGTCATCCAAGGTCGATGATTTTCATGTCATTTGAAACCCAATATGTCACTTATTATTAGTGATGAATAGCAATCTAGGCCATATCACGCACTGTTTAGCCACAATAGCGCGTGACGGCCTTCAAGGTCATCCATCGCATCTGACAGAACGTATAGCACTTCCTGTCAGTGATTAATAGTAACCTTGGCCGTTTTCAAGATATGGCCGGTTTTCCATTGAGTTTTCCACCCCCCCATTTAACCCCCAATTTGAAAATGTTTCCCTTGCACTGGATGGCTAAAATATTGCTTGCTTGAGTTTAACACATATGGTTAATTATTTCTGTAAAAAGTTTTTTTACAGCCACAATACATCCGTTACAAACGGACAGATGGACGACAACCATGCCAATAGCTTGACCGTAATTTAAGTACGATCGGCCAAGATGTGTACACATATGAAATACACCAAGAACTAGAAATTTCGGACAGAGCCTGACGCGAGGCCTTCCGGGCCGTATAAGTGCGACCGGGGAGTATTTTTGAGGGTGAAATTCCGCTTCTAGCCACGTCACGTGGCCGGAACGCAATCGCATTAGTCTACTCAGCACGCTCAGTGTTAATTGATCTCTGGTGGGCCAACATGCGCGGCTATAGCTTTTTATTATACCCCGTTTACACGATCGAGCAAACATCGAGCAAACGTCAAGCAGGCCTGGTGGAACCCCGCCCCTTGGCTCAAATGTAGGCCTAGGCTTAGCCCACAGCTTATCACGTGTTATATAGGCC
>Ga0209367_1012101_pt1 | contig 11348 bp, 6 predicted proteins | sample WorMetLIZISLAND2_FD_187412 | JGI IMG/M metagenome (GOLD analysis project Ga0209367, IMG submission 187412) | Marine gutless worms symbiont microbial communities from Max Planck institute for Marine Microbiology, Germany - Olavius geniculatus... ... | reverse complement strand
ATACTGTTGATCACCCGATCTTACTGCGTCGTTTGATGACTTCCCACGGCGTCAACGGTGTCGTTCACTCGTGGATCAGTTCGTACCTCGCCAACCGCACTCAGTACGTCCGCTGTCTTGGATCCAGGTCGACTACACTACCGGTGCTGTGTGGAGTCCCACATGGGTATGGGTCAGTCCTGGGCCGATATTCTTTCTTCTATATTCAGCAGATCTGGTACAGCTGGTGGAATCCTTTGAACTGTGTCCACACTTATACGCTGACGACACCCAGATCTACGACTTCTGTCGACCCGGGGAAACCGACAGTCTACGGAAACGTGTTGCTGACTGTGTCGCTGACTTCAGCTCAATGCATCCAGGACGAAAGTACTGTGGTGCGCTTCAGCCCGTCGACAAAGTCAGCTACCTTCCCATCCGTTGGCTGTTGGCTCTGTCGTGTCGCCTGTCAGATGCGTGCGCGATCTCGGTATTTTCATTGACGCTGACCTGACGATGCGTACCCAAGTTAGGCAGACATGTTCGAAGTGTTTTGCTGCCCTTCGACAACTACGAAGCATACGTCGATCTGTGTCAAACGACGTGATGCAGTCGCTCATCGTGGCGCTAGTGTTTTCCAGGCTTGACTGTGGTTCCACAACTCTTGCCGGTTTTTCGAAGCAACTCATGGACAGGCTTCAGTCTGCGCAGAACGCTGCTGCACGGCTGATCTTCAAAGCTTGTCGTCAGCCGTTACTGCGCAGATTACACTGGCTTCGGATGCCAGAACGAGTTTTGTTCCGGCTGGCAGTGCTAGTGTATCGCTGCCTTCACGGCTCTGCACCTGGCTACCTGGTTTCAGCGCGTGTCACACCTCAACGCACGTCGACGACTGCGCTCTTCGACTATATCAGCGCTGGTCGCTCCACGCGCAGTAGGGAGTGGGGTCTGAGCCCCCTCCGCAGAAATTTGTTTAAAAAATTATGCAAAAATAATGCATTTTCGTGCAAAATTTTCACATGTTTTCAGATGCATCCAGTCAATAAGGGGGGGGCGCCCCGTTGGATTCGCCACTTCAGTTAAAATTACAATTTCAGCGAAAAAAAGTCATAACAGACAGCTTCCGGTGAGCATGTGCCACCTCACTGGCTGTAGGCCTAATATTAGGCCTATCATGTAGCCAGCCATGGTGATGGCCTTTTTCTTCGTTGTTTTATCAAAGTTATTGACTGTGTTGTCTTTATATCTCGCGCTCTTTTACACTGTACGATTGCCATCTTTTAGATCATCATTACAGAATACTATCGGTTAGCGTGCCTAGTAACAGCAGTTGCTACGCAGCAGTAGCACTTGCCGGCCGGCACGCAGCTATGCGATCAGCTGGCGGAAATACGTCACGCCTTCCCGCAGCGAGCTCTGTACGGGCATTCGGAACTTGATCTCCGAGAGCTTAATTCAACCGTTTAGCATTTACTAACATTTGGCACTGTCTCGCAACACATTATGTTAAACAGGTGGTGTTTTATGTCTTAGTAAGTTATAATATATACACGTTTCTGGCCAGTTATTTTTGTTCGTGTGTGGTCTCATTTCCGAATACCCGAGCGAGTTCGGCAGACTGGGTGGCCTACAAGGTCAGCTAAGCTGTCTCACGTCAGATGCCGGTGATTTGGTGGTGAGTGGGAGATTATACGACGACTTTTATCTGGTAAGTTGTACTTAATACGGTCGAAAGTGGCTTGAAATAGATTAATATCGTATCCTGTTACCGTGTGGATGTGATAGTAGGCTGCTGTAAGGTGTAGTTAATCGGTAATCGAGGCGTGAATTCGGTCAGACGAAGGGTGTGGGCGTGTGGGCGAATTATTCGCGTGTTATGTCTGGGTAGGCCTATGTTATGTCGCCGCCACTCAGTCTCATAAAGCACGTTGCGTCTACCTGAAATAACACGTTGTCATTACTCATCAACGTTAGCAAGAATGCTAGGTAGGCCTATATGACAGAAAATAGGCCTAATCCTTGTTACTGCATGTGATATATACAATGTTGCCAATGTTTGAAAAGAAAAAAATGCGCGAGACTGATAGGCATATAGGCTAGCTACCTCTTTGACTTCACCTTCTGTTACAGTTGAAAGTCCTTTTCCCATTTCGTTCTCTTCCCCTTCAAATCCAGTCATGCAGAAGGTCTAGGGAGGTCGAGCTCCCGTGCGGGGCCCGCGGCCGACCGCTAACGTTTTTTTTGCATTTTTAGGTCTAACTGTAATAGGGTGTTTACACGATCCAGCAAACGTCCAGCATACATTTGCTGGAAGTTTGCTGGACGTTTGCTGGATCGTGTAAACACCCCCATAAAATTGCAGGAGGGCTTAACGGTGGAAGCGATTTTCTGTGGTAGCGATCGAGGACGGAAACTGTTGAAAGTGAATTCAGATTAAAATGCGTGAGATATTTAAGCGTGAGTTGAGTGAAAATTCATGAGACTCACGCGAGATCGATGCGTGAGACTTGGCCTGTCTGTGACCGTCGTGGGTGGTCGTGAGTCGTGACACAGCTTCTCGTTCGTGCACTCACGCTATAATGCGTGGAATGCGACGCATTCGGTGCTTATATCGTGGTCGTCGGTAACTGTGGAGGCAGCCGATGGGATGACAGACGGCTGGCAGAGGCATGTTAGTGATCTGGGTGAATAGCCAGTCAAGTCGCCAGTTGATCAGTGTTGATGGAAGGTCACGACGTAGCCTACATTCTATCGCAGTGCCTCACGTACCTATGCCGTTTAAGCTTTAATTCGCCTGCTTATGGCGCCGCTATGTGGACGAGTGGCAACAGCAACATGTCGTCTTTTTCGTGTTCTGTCTTTTTTAATTTCCTGGCGCCCTTTTCTTATCTCTGCTCCCAAATTGTTCTTTCACTTTCTTTTCTACTTCCCGGCTCCCCTGTGGGTCCTAGCTCCTAAATCCGGCTACAGTGTCTGAGCAGCGTTGTGAACTTGCGGGTCCAGAACATGGGTGAGGAAAAGCCAGGCCGATTAGTATTGTTTCAGATGCATTTTGGTTTATAAAACAAGCAGCCCAACCGACCGTATACAGGTTGTTAGTAACCTTGGTCATTCAAGGTCAATGACTTTCATGTAATCTGAAAGGGCATATGCCACTTTCTGTTTGTGATTAATAGTAACCTTGGCCTTTTCTTACAGTTTCCTAGATACGGCCACTTATAGCTTGAAACATTCCATTGAAAATTGCGGCTAAACCGCTGCAAGTGGAGACATGCTTACTATTGACATTTTATAGGAAGTCACCAGCGCCCTATTCGATGGTACCATCGCCGACCCCCTACGACGTACCGTTTAGCCACAATACCGCACGATTGGCGTACCATTGTGCGTTAATGACCCTTCAATGTTATCCAAGGTCGATGATTTTTGTCATTTGAAAGCCAATATGCAATTTCCTGTCTGTGATCTACAGCAACCTAGGCCCTATCTCGCACCGTTTATCCATGCACGGCCGTGACGGACGGACGGAAGACAGACGATAACCGTACCATACGCATAAGCTTGACCATTTCGTAAGTACGGTCGGCTAACAATTCGATATCAGTTAGCACGTAGCCGGACTTTACCAAACGGGGTTTTGACTATAGGTCTATACAGAGCGGCGGCGTCGATCATCATCAGTCCACTAGGCCTAAAGGCTAGCCTAATATTCTGGGAGAGCAAAGCCTCCGCCACAAATGCATTTTAATGCGCTTATAGAACAACTCAACTGAAGTGAACTAAGCTGACACGGTTTAGTTTTTGACAAACTGACCGACGGGCGAGCAGTAATGCATTACAGTAGGCACTGTCTAACGGCGTCGGTGGCTTACGTGACTACTTGAGATCGCCCTGCTTGCCCATTGGTCACTTCGTTTGGTCAGTTTGTCAAAAACTCAACATGCATGTCAGTTCAGTTACGTCGCTCTTCACCAGCGGCGTCGTGAGTTGAAAAAAAGTAGGCGCTCAGGAATTTACAATTTTCCGAAAGACACCGCAAACTTGCGACAGGGAAGATTATGGGTGCTCGTCATAAAGTCATTTTTGTCTCTAAATTTTTTGCCCAGAATGGGGTTTTAGCACCAAATTCTCCATTTTTGGAAACAATACGGACAGTTTTCCGGTAGTCCAAAGTTTACGGGAGAGGTCAGTTGCCTCTTCTCCTCTCCCCCCCGGCTACGACGCCAGTGACTTTCACTTTTCTATCTGCTCGATTTCTGTCTATTGTGGGCCATGCTCTGAATGTGAAGCCATTGTCGGCTCAGTCTGGTTCTGGTATTGTGCTCTGCGTCATATTTATCGTTCAGCGTGATATTGAAAAGATGCGACAAATACATACCATATAATATAGGCCTAGATGGATAAAAGCGAAAGTGAGGAACAGTATTGTTGTATTAAACCAAACAGTATCAAGCGACTGATATGTGACTTTTTAGCCGAACGTACTCAAGTAACGGTCGGGCTATTGGCATGATTGTCGTCCGTCTGTCTTCCTGTCCGTAACAGCTGATATACCCAGGCCAGCGGATAGGTCGTAGGGGAAAACTTTTTGTACGAATAATTAGCTATGCGTCAAACTCAAGCAACAAAATTTCAGCAATCTACTCCAATGGGAACATTATCAAATTCGGAGTTGAATGGGAGTGTGTATAGGAAAAATGTGCGATTTTCAACAGATAACTGGCCATATCTCATAAACGCCGAGAGATATGTAGAGCCAAGGTTACTATTAATCACTAATAGGAAGTGCCATACGCCCTGTCACATGAGATTGAAATCATATTGACCTTGGATGACTTTGAAGGTCACTGACAGCCAGTATGGTAGGCTGTCCTAGCGACAGCTGGACTTCTTGTTGTCTGAACTGGAACAATGTCCCGAAAGCATAAGCTTATTAGGCTACTATCAGTATGCACAAACCAGACTATCTACCAGAAGAAAATTGTACCAATCGCAATAAATGTTTATAGAGCCTACATGATTGCGATATTTTCGTCAGCATCCGTGTTTCAAAACCATGCTTCTTTACGATTCTAAAATTGTCCATTCTGTTTCCGCTCTTGATGTGCTATACTCAATGTCATATTTAGCAGCTAGACACTGCCGTATTTTTTGACAAAAATGTAGTTTCTACGCGACCGTTTTATAGGCCGCTTTACGCATCTTGCCCGTCCGTCCGTCCGTCTGTCTGTTACACTCGAGCTACTCATTTTTTGTTTGCATGATACCCGCGGGCAGTACTAAATAGCCTTCAGTAAGTCTTGATAGTCGTTTATATCGCATTTACGTTTATTTGTGTGTGTATTCAGGCGTAGTGTAAGCTTATAGTGATAAAGTTTGTGTTCTACTGTCTCTCTCGAAGTCAGTGCGACATTCCCGTCGCGAGCACATCTCAGCACCATTCGCCTATAGCTGATGCATTGCAAGAGTTGTATCATGTGTCGTCACTGACCAGTCTGCAGTATAAGCCCTCTGCACCCAGATGACACTGTTACACATGTCCTGGATTAGTAAGCATAAATTAATTAGGCCTACGTATATAGTTGCATTCACGGCGATGCTAACTGCGTTTGTTCGTTCACTCTTTTGTTCGCTCCAAATTTTCCATCACTGGGGCCGTGGGACTGCCTCTCCCCGCAAAAGGGCTGCGCACGTGCGCGAACGAGTGCAGAATGACAGAGCGTATGATATGAAAATGTTATCATACGTGTCACGTAGTGTATTAGGGCTATATGGGCATCATTATCGGATCACATGCAAATAGACAGTTTGTCACGAAGTATATATATATATATAGGCGACAGTCTGCAGAGGCTATTCGCATCGTGACTCAGGCCTATAATGTTAAGTCATCGTCACCGAACGTGCTAGTATTTAATACCCGTAGCGTACGTTCTATACTGTTTGTGTAACTGAAAATCAGGAAGTTGACCATCAGTTATTCCGTATAGTAAGTAACTCATTACGCTAATGCTATTGACGTTTTTATTGCGACTTAGGCCTAATATGCGCTGTCTGAACAATGATATGCATAATGCGGTTTCCGTGTTTAGCTAAACAGCTTGGGAATTGCGACCTAAACAGGCGAATATGTTGGGTGTCGGCCCAGTGCCGACATATACTGATGTCCGCTGTGCCACTGAACTGCGCAACGTTGATGCTAACCGACCGTTTGAGCTGACAAGAAGCCCAGCTGTCGCTAAGGTGGGGCCAACCGTACTGGTTGCCAGTTGCGACTGACCTTGAAGGTCATCCAAGGTCGATGATTTTTTATGTCATCTATAAAAGGCGTATATGCCACTTCTATTAGTGATTAATAGTAACCTTGGTTCTGTCTTGCACCGTTTAGCCAGGGTACATCCGTGACGGACGGACGTACGACACTCAAGACAGACGGACAGACAACAACCACGACAAAGGGCCGACCTTTAAGCTTACAGCTTAGCGGTCGGCCCAAAAATTGTGATGTGAACCCGTCTCAGAGCTACATGTACGGAGCGCCATATGCCATATGAGAGCACCGGTCACACAGTGTTACTTGCCACCACACAGGTAAACGCGCCCAGCCTTGAGCCAGGCCGGCGGTACTCGACTTACGTACCCCCAGAGGGATGAGAGGCTGAGTTGTGTTATTGAAGTGTTGCAGTAGTTAAGCGGCTATTGATCAGGTAGACTTGTACGCCCAGTTGATAAATCAAGCTGCCTGATTAAGAGCTGTCTTAAACTACGCTTTATCGTCGACATACGTTTGTGCCTTACTTCCAAGTGGATTTCCTCGACCAATTGACCTTTTCTCTACTAGCTGAAGTTATGTAAGCACTCTTTGAATTAAGGAGATCGAAACTTAGATTCTTAGAAATGTACGTTCTATGCTACAAATGTCATGCGCAGGTTATCCAGGTCCATCTCCAGCCATTTTGGTGCAATTCACTCTTGAAATGTGTGACGCAGCCGGAAATCGCCAATAATTCACCAAAACCGCCTATTTTAGAGGTTCAAGGTCATCCAAAGTCATCGACGTCAACACCAATAAAAAGCTTATCACTATTGCTTGTTATGATAAGCAGCATGTCTGTGTCTATAGGCCTACACGAGCCAATAGCGGTAAAATAACCACTTTTAGGGGGGCAGCCGTCTTTGACGCCCGCCTGCGCCGGCCTCCTTGAACCTAGGGGTTAGGGACTTGTACTGCTGAAATCTACGTTTAATGCTGAAAATTTCATACGCAGGTTGTTGTGGTGTATCTATAGCCATTTCGTCGCAATTCGGTGTTAAAATGTGCGCTGCATCCAAAAATTGCTAAAAATTCACTAAAACCCCTTTTTGGGGGTTCAAGGTCGTTCAAGGTCATCGATGTTGATAAATCTGAAAAGCCTGTCACCAGCAATTGTTATAATAAGCAGCATGTCTGTACCTACCTGCAACCGTTTTCACACTAGAAGAGCCAATTGGGTCAAAATAACGTCTTTTAGGGGGTATCCCTCTTTGACGCCCTCGTTCGAGGGGAACCCCCGCACCCAGGGGCACGACATTGTCACTAAAAACTAGAGACATTGAGGCAGCCCACGGTGAAGATTTTGTGATTTTAGCTTGCACCATTTTGATACAGTGCCAGGGTGTGACGGACGGACGCCTAGACTATGGCTAAGACTCGCGAAGCATTCTGCTGTCGCGTTTAAAAAAACCCAAACCGACGTCTTGGAGCATACATTTTTCCTGTATTTTTGGACGAGCACTGCTTGACGCTGTCAACTAATGGAAAGTATTAACAGAATACTTTTATTGTTAATTTATTTAAAGAAGTAACTGAAATGAGTTTTCATTCACTGCTCAACAGCAACTGACCAACTCTTAAGACATATCTGGATGTCCTGTAGAATTTAATTACTGTACTTTCGATATGTAGATTTTCTTTGGTTCTGGTGGGTTTGCTGTAAAGGCAAGCCGGATTTCGAGTGAATGTCGAACAGAGGTATCGATAGTTCGGATACACCGACCCAGCACTAGCAACGAATAGTCATAAGGTCCTGCAGTATAATAGGCCTATACACGGAACCAGTCGCTGTAGCCTATCTCATGCTCATCATTGTCAATTCATCATCACGAGATTTTGATTCTGTCGACTTTTCACGTAGCGACTAACGATTGCTGATGGGCCAGCAATAACTGAGTTGCAATACGCGTTCATAAACGCCCTTTTATTCAGTTAAATGTGTTTCGATATTCTGGTTTTTAGAACGTGTTTCTTATACTTAACAAGCCGGTAGGCAATGTGGCTTGTGACTTACATATAAAATAGGACCATAGAAATGAATAAATAAATAAAATATCTGAGCTGCGGACAGTCTGATACTACAGACGCACTGTCTTGACAATAAGAGTCGCTACTGGCTTATACTAATCGTGAGCCAATAAATGATGAACAATCAGTTGACAGTAATTTAAAACAAGTTTCAAATAAGCACGGAGGTGTTGCTGACAAAATATTAATGAATTTTAAAAACATTTTGATAAATATTAAAAACATCTTTAAGCAATGGATTCAGTAAATAAAGTCAATCACTGAGTTCCATACTTTATTCAATCTTTACAAACGTTTTTTTCACGAAAACGCATTTTAATGTGTGATTTGAACTTTTCTGGACATTTTTTGCTATTTTATAAAAAAACGCAATTTGACGTTTTAGTTTTACATTTTTAATGTAACGGTGCAAAACAAATTATCATTGTATCACTTAACACTTAATTTGTAAAAATACAATTTTTTAAAAATAATTTAAATCACCATTTTCAAATGATCGTCCTTCATTTGTTAAAAACAAATAAAAACGTTTATTACAACTGCGACTGACAGTAATCCAACGAACAAACACACAGATAATAATCTGACAGAAAATAATCTCACAGATATACTAGCCTACAAGGCACATTAGTATATGTAGGATTATGATCAACATGAGATTCTGAACACATTAATGGTTCACAACTCATAACTATTAGCTTGTATTAAAAAACGGTGCACAGTCCTTGCACACAATGCAATTACTCATCATCATCATTAGGCTAGCAGAAAGAAGAGGTAAAGAATATTACATGGACAACAATTAAATAAACATTAAATTAACACTGACACAAACAACTATCGTGCAAGAAAAAATGCTGACACTTTCATATACTTCAACTGTGACACTGGAAAACACTTGTTGAGATTGCTGCACAACTGACGGGAAACGGAAACAGTCGGCATAACAACAAAACATGACATGATATGTTATCACAAACAACGTATAACTATTAATTACAGCACTTATCATAACAAAATATGCCCAATTTCTAATCCACCTAGTTAGCGTAAAAATAGCAACTAAAATATCTATGCACAATTAGTAACGTCTCAATTGAAAACTAGCAAACAACTCACATACATTAATATTACAAATATAACTGCTAAATTAATACACAACGTATGATACATAAATGAAAGCAGTATCAAGATATAGTTAATAAAATGTTTCAACTAGAATGCAGTCATAGCCTGCAGGTACCTACGCCAAGGCAAAGCTATTCGCCAGGTGGCGTCACCATATTCGCTTTGCCAGCGGTAACCTTTAACGCAATGGTAACGAAAATTTCAAAGTGATCCAGAATCCAGGATTCCTGCCGGATTACCCCCAAATTTAATCACTTGTAGTTTATGACATGCCCGACATACCCTCAAAATTTCAGAAAGATCCGTCCATAACTTTTTGAGTTATCTTTCTAACACACAGACCGACAGACAAACAAAAACCGGCAAAAACATAACCTCCTTGGCAAAGGTAATAAATCGTTATTGCTCAAGCGTTAAATCCCTGCATTAGCAATATTAACGTCTTGATCATGTGATGTATTTATAATGAAAACATTACCCTTCTGCCGTCAGTCATGTTCACAATACTGGAAACTGGACAGCAAAAAATTATATGTTCCCAGGAAGCAGCATGCTAAATTCAAAAACAAATTCTATAGCAACAGCTCCAAAGCCCACCCAGACCCGTGGGGTATAGTTATGGGACGAAGGGAAAATAGAGAAATAAACGGAAGGGATGAACAGTTCATTTAATTTTCTTGTTTCACTTGTCGTTATTTCCTTCCTTTTTAGTTTTTGTCCTCTCCTGTAACCGGTTTCTTGATTTTTCGATTTTTACATAGCAGCACTTGTTCCATTTCTCTCATTTCAGTTCAATTTAAAATAAATTGTTGTTTTTTAGTTTACGGCTGGATTAAACTGGTGGCTTGCGAAACATGCATCATTTCACGTCATATATCATGGGTAGACTTTGCTCCCTCCTGGCTCTTGAGCATATTGCGCAGAATGGAGCATCAATTAACCTTCTTCATCTGCAGCATCAAAATGTATTGCTATTAATTACATTTCAATCTCACTCCACTTTGTCTTACGTGAAATGTGATAAATAACCCAGTGGTAAGGCATTTCCACTAACAAATTGGCTGACTGTGAACGGGCCAGCAGGCCAACAGACACACAGACATGTAAACTGAGAAAAGTTCCATCACTAATATTGCCGTTTTCTGGATTTGAAACAGCTCCGGTGGATGTAGCGTCGTCACATTTCCTGCTGCGGACAATCTTCGGTGTCATGTGCATCGTGAATGTCGCATATATCACAGTAGAGATGTGGTGACGGTCCGACCGAACTGAAATTTCACACAATCCATACAATCCACAGTTAATTTACTCAGACACTCAATCACCAAGTCGTTATATATCTGCGGTGTCAAACCTCCATTTGGAAATGGCTGGCTACAGAACTGAGACTGATCACTAACATAAGCAATTTCTGGGATCTATGGTTGATCTGCGGTGTTTAGGCAGACCTCATAATTACAGAACATACTGGTGACAACACAATCACTTGCACTGGTACTGAGAGAAATAATGACAACACAAAAACATGACTAACTGTAACAAACTACCTCTGCACATACAGACATGAAAATTAACAAACAAAACAGTGACAACACAATCACTTGCACTGGTACTGAGAGAAATAATGACAACACAAAAACATGACTAACTGTAACAAACTACCTCTGCACATACAGACATGAAAATTAACAAACAAAACATATAACACACAAACTACCTGTACAGAACTAAAAGCTGGTTTAAGGGCTTTTTCTGCCATCCAGCTGGGAAATAGATGCAGCCTATTCCATAGCTTCCAGGATCTGCAGAGGGCAGTGACATAGGTGACAACTAATATGTGAGAGCACAAGGGAATGTGTCCATCAATATTTAGCAGTAGCATCACGGCAGGGGCAAAGCA
>Ga0209367_1012100_pt1 | contig 11350 bp, 5 predicted proteins | sample WorMetLIZISLAND2_FD_187412 | JGI IMG/M metagenome (GOLD analysis project Ga0209367, IMG submission 187412) | Marine gutless worms symbiont microbial communities from Max Planck institute for Marine Microbiology, Germany - Olavius geniculatus... ... | reverse complement strand
GGGATGGGCCATTGAATGCTGCCAATTGCATTGTTCCCCGACCGACTCCCGTTGCCACGGCAACGAAATTTGGTACAAAATGGGCTATAACTCGGCTTGCGTAAGAGAAATATGATGTGGCCCGGCCAACACTACTAAACACTACTAAACATGCTTAACTGCTCATTTGTTGGAGTAATTCGACCTACTCTATTTTACAGAGGTATTGGACAGACTCCGTGTTCGTATGAACATTATTTTGTTAATACCAGCATTCATGCGGCAGGTTGTATATCTTCGTATCGGTGCTGTCTGTGTAAAGTAAAGTAAAGTGATATGGAAAACATGCCGTTGCCATGCGGCAGATCATTTTGATGATTTCCCCGCAGGTTGGTGTGATCGTGTCTCTTTTATACTCCGTCTACGCGACGAAGGTGGCTCGACAAGCTAGCTCGTCGAGCAAACTTCATCGTGTAAACAAAGTATTGTGTTAACTCGACAAACCATCAACTTATGTTCATCTTTACACGATTTGCTATACTCTGATCCGGTGATCTGATCTTCAACACGAATGTTACATTCTCACTGACAGCTACAGGCTGCGTCGGCGGCGCTCAACGCTAACGTTTCGTTTGTGTTATATTTTTGTCGAGTTTGAAAAGAAAAAAATCGCTTTTATGGTACCTTAATAAGTTATTCAAATTTAAACAGAAACAGCTACCCATAATTTCAACAGAAATAAATCATAATGTGCTGTGGTAAGACGGGTAAAAAGCAAAAATAGTTGGCAGAAATGGGGAATGGATGAGAATGAAAGCACTGGGAAAATTGTTAGCGATGGGAACAATTTAGCCCTATGACTAGTAAAAGACTGAATTTAAAAAAAAAAACAATTGACCTATCGGTTTTGTCGTTTGATTAATTGTAGAGGCCTACATATACCTGGTGAAATAATGACATAAATGTGGTGCATGATAATTATAGAGTTAATTTGAAACTTTATCTCAGAACCGAACTACTTTGTAGAAGGTAATTGTTGATGTTACATTCCTCGTAAATAGCTTTCTATAGAAATTATTTAATTGCTATTATCGTATTAATGTATGACCTACCCTGCACGGATCCGACTGCGGCGATGAGTGATGATAGAATAATCACAGTCTGAAGAAGATTGTGTCTAAAACCCATGATTCTCGCTGCTATTTTCATCGTCTCGGACTAGCCCATGTGTGTGGTCCGATCAGCTGACTGGTCGCGTGAAACTGCATCGTGCTCTGCTCTATGCTGCAGCATGCCACGAATGTGTCTCTATCTGTCCGTCTGAATGTCTGTCTGCCTGTTTGCGTCTCTGTGGCGCTGCGCTCTCGCTCGCTTGCTGCGTGGCGAATCTGCTTCATGAATATTTAACTGTTGGCCCTTCTCTTCCCTGACGTGACCTACAGCAAGAAGCGCCTCGATAAAAAGACAGACGTGTGCGACCATCCGCGTTCATAATTCAGTAATAAACAGAATAAATAGCTACGTATATCGTACTTTTTTTAGATTAACTCTTGTATGTAGACCTAGGCCTACATTTGGCACAGCAAAATTTTTGTAGGATCTGCCTAAATTCTTTGAACTTCTTTCGAACTCAGCAACTCAATTACGAGTAACTGTTTCTTCAAATCGGGCATAATTACTCGATTTCAGTAACTTCGATTTTTCTTAGATTTTTTCATAGTTCGACATACAAACTTTTGTTAAGTTTTAAGTTCTTAAGTTAAGTTAAGTTGTTAAGTTTTGTTCTAGGTTTACTTACTGCGCTTCGCATGTACGAATGCGATCATTATGCTTGTGCTTATGTTTTATACCGGTGCCGACATCGTTCGTGTGCGGCCAGCCGCCTGCATCTGCGCAACCCCAACCTTAACTCCAACACTACGTGCACTATGACTTACTGAAATGAAAATTGGCACACCAGTTGGACTAGGCCCCCACTATTCAATATCGGTTCATATGTGCCTTTCAGTATCCGAATTTGGAACAGACAGACATGCAGACAGACGAACGAGCAAAACCCGTATTGCGGCAATACGGCCCGTTATGACGGCCGCACAAGAATGTGTGACTCCGTAATGCAATTGAGCACAGCGTGACGTTGCATTGCATTGCATTGCAGACGTTCAGCAGCAGCAGCAGTCACAGTCTCAGCAGCCGTGGCACAATGTCGAGAGTGATACGCTGAGATATTAGAACCATGAGGTCGAGATCGTTGACATCCATAGACTAATACAATAATGCGAGGAGCAGCTAAACCCTTCGCTCACTGAGTCTCTATCTCATACTCGCCACCATCACGGCAGGGACCGGTATAACCTCCAATGTTTGAGGCTCCGGGACAAGCACTGTACTTACCACCAGTACTCCCACGCAGTCAACTTTCGGACCCTGCTAATGTCCGCATGGTTAGAAAAAGCACCCATCTTTGGTTTAAATTGCACAACACAAGGCACTGCAAATTCGTACTCGCCATTGCTGTTGAATTAAGTTGATTTCTTTGCTATTTGAGGCACTGACGTATTTAGGATTTGGCAAGGGGGGCCATGGCGAGCGCGCGGAGCGCGAGCCTATAACGGGGGTCTGAGGCGGATCCCCCAGCGGGGTCCAGGGGCAGAGCCCCTGGTCCGGGGTCAGGGGACGAAGCCCCCCTGAAGTTGTAACACTTTTTGCTTCTGAATGTTCAATAGAAACCGCAAATTCGCCCATTTTTCTGAAATTTGGAAAGGCAAAGACCATCAAACATTGTTGAATTTTGCAATTCTTGCTGGAAAATGGCAAAAAACGCACCTTTTCATATAAAGTCGCCTGTAAAAAATGTTCATGGTCGGGCCAAAGGGGGGCATCGCATTGTGCCCTCCCCCCTAAATACGCCACTGATTTGAGGCATTACGGTTGTTCTTTGATGCTTTTTATTTTCTTATTCTTTTTCGCTACCATTGTCTGGTGAATAAAAATGTTCAAAATTGTTTTCGCTCATTCGACTAATCCTCAATAATATCATGACATTGCATATGTTGATACAATTGATGGTATGCATAGACATAAATGCAACGTGAACCACAAAATAGTAATGTTTCTCCCTATAGCTTTGTAACGGCTAGCCTTCAGGCATACTGTAAATTAGATCCATTTTAATATTTCTTTTTCACTGCAGCATTCACAGCATCTTCAGCTTCCGTAACTCGATATACAAAAATAAGTAAATAAAAAAAATAAAAAAAGGGGAAAGGTGAGAAGGAATTGTAAAAAGGAAGAGAAAGTTAAGAGAAAAGGGGAAATGAGATGGAAGAGGTCCCTTTCAATTCCTAGAACCTACGTGTACCCTTGCCAGCAGCAGCAGCAGCAACAGCAGAAGCAGTAGGACTAGTAATCTCATCTCGTTTACATTGGGTCAGACTGGGTCATGCAATCGTCTTCTCAATCAATTCACCCGACTCCACCCTGCATGCCAACGCTCCACCCTCCTCCTCTGTCCCACTCGGCGCAATCGATTTGTGATTAAGCAAAACAACACATCGGCACGGGCTGCGCTCCAATTATTAGGCCGCTGTGACGAGCGCGCGTCGTCCCGAGCGCCGAAACTCGGCGAGGAGTTATGTAATCTGCTCACTCACTAGGCCTGCTCGGGCGCATAACTCGTTTCTTTCACGGCGTCACCAAATCCGTCGTTAATTGCATTTGCCTCGCGTCACTGTCCGCCCACTTTGACCGGAGCCGAGCGGCTGCTGCAGCGCCGCAATTCTGACGAGTCTTTTTACACAACGTTAACTGTTTCGTCTTAGTACATACCGACTATGCTTGTATGGCTATCGACGAAGTGTCTGTCTGCGTGTATTATAATCACGGCGTACATCATTTTCATCATTTTATTTCTTAGAACGCAAATAATTACAATGTAAATGAAAATAGGACAGCCAGCGAAATCAACCGCGTCATGAGTTACCAAAGTTGGAGAAAACAGATAATTGTAATTTTCCAACAAAAAAACTGCAAATTTTCCGCAGAGTAGATTACCGGTGCTCCAAAGTTTAGGGAGAAAATTTTCCGACAGGCTTAATTTTATGGTTGGGGGCAATTGTTTCCCCTTATCTTCTGCTACGACGCCACTGGATAATAGTGTCCCAAAGTGTTAAAAAGAACACGAAGGCCAATGGCGCTTACAACTGCTCGTAGTCTACATTTTGTATAGGCCTCACAAACAGTGACAAAAAAGTACAAAACAAATAGGCTAAGAAGTTTCGTGACTTTCGTCTGAGTAATCCGTCAAAAAACAAAAAAAATACACACTATATATCAGCGTAGCAACGGCTAACTTGTGATATTGAATGGATTAGGGTCGCAATGAAATGTGACATGTCTACGTCGGTTGATAGCATTTTCATAGGTTACACCCGTATGGGACCATGGGATCGTGGCATTCAGCCAACCCAGTTAAACACTTGATATTTAATGTAAATCAAGCAGACATTCATACTTTCGATCGAGCGAACATAGCATCTCTGACAGGAGCTGACCGGTAGCCAGCTAGCACGCCTGACTGACCGCTGCAGTTAGTATGCTTGACCAGTGGCATATTTAGGGGGCACGGTGCGATGCCCCACCCTTTAACCCGACCATGAAAATTTTTTACAGGCGACTTTAAATGAAAACGTGCAAGAATTGCAAAATTCAACAATGTTTGATGGTCTTTTTTCATACCGATACAATATGCGATTAAAATCGCCATGTGAGATTGCATCTGATATGACGCTGTGATTTTCTGCGTTTCCAAATTTCAGAAAAAATGGGCGAATTTGTGACTTCCATTGAACGTTTAAAAGCAAAAAGTGTTTCAGCTTCAGGGGGCTTTGCCCCCTGATACCCCGACCAGGGGCTCTGCCCCTGAACCCCGCTGGGGGCTCCGCCTCCAGACCCCCGTTATAGGCTTGCCATGCCCCCCCTTTGCCAAATCCTAAATACGCCACTGTGCTTGACCACTTGATTTGACGGCTGTGCCACAAGCCGACACTCACTATTAGCAATAATTGCCTGCGCATTGTTGGCGTCCCCAGACGGTTTACCGACACAGAACAATCCCGAACCCGCACGATGAAATTGCCCTCAAGTATCAATGCACTTGATATAGCAGCGGCGACAATCTTGCCTCGGGCGGTTGCAAGTCGAACAAGTCAAGCGTGCCAGTTATTATTGTGAAGAGCTATTGACGAACAGACCGATACACAATGCAGGGAGATATACGTCAGCCTGTTCGTTTCCATTAAATTCGTCATTAATCATTCACACGACGTTTAGGTAGGCCTACAAAAATCTGACAGCACACAAATACAATAATGTCAATAACATATTAAACGCAAAAAGTAGGAAACACTCGTTTGCACCTTCATTGCAGCTACATTGCAAACATCTGACAAGCATAAATTTTCGGCGTGGTTAGGCAATGACAAGTTGCTAAAGATTGTAAATAGTAACCAGATCTCTGCAGCGGTTTGGCCGCAAATTTGTAATGCAACTGCGGCTATCACCATGCACGTGCGCCGAACTATCGTATCGTATCCTAATGTTGATGGTAGCGTTCGATATAGCAGTGTCACCATAGCGTGTATGCGACTGCAGTCACTGTAGGAAATTGCTTTTTCCAGACCGGAAATCGGACACTGGTTTTCGGATACGGGCGGTGCGGTCAGCCCACGCAGCCCAACCTAGCGAGGCTGATCGAGCTTACAAGTACCAAATGATACGTAAAGCGACAACATGCGGTGCATCTCGGCGAGTTGTGGACGGATTTTGTTAAAATCTATAACTAGAAAGCAGTCGTAGCCCGCAGGTACCTCCGCCAAAGCAAAGCTATTCGCCAGGTGGCGTCACCATCTTCGTTTTGCCAGCGGTTCCCTTATGCCCCCTTTAACGCAATGGTAACGAAAATTTCAAAGTGATCCAGAATCCAGGATTCCTGCCGGATCACGCCCAAAATTGAATCACTGGTAGCTTATGCCATGCCCGATATACCCTCAAAATTTCAGAAAGATCCGTCCATAACTTTTTGAGCTATCTTGCTAACAGACAAAAAGACAAACAAAAACCGGCAAAAACATAACCTCCTTGGCGGAGGTAATTAAATCAGACAATATTCTGCAAGTCACTAGCCAACTTTTCCCAAGGCCCATGACCACAATCCGGATCCAAGAACTTACATAGTAGGGCCTAATTGTATTAGTTGGCATCATTCTCGGTAGAGGTCTCAGATATCTGAGCAGACTACAGAGTGGCCCAATAAAAAGTAAGCAGCTGTTTTTGTCATCCCTGTTTTTTGTCTCAAGTGCATCAGATACTAGATTATTTGTTAAGCGAAGTATTCTGCAGCAAAATTGCAGTTGAGTGACAATCTTGAATGTGTCGCTATACACTAACTTGTAAAATATGATCAGCTGTAGAATAAACAAGAGACAAGGTAACTGCCGGGTTTTAGTATTCTATACGTAACACGTTTAAAATGTGATTATGCGTCGTGATAAGATGTTTAACAAATTACCGATAGTACTTTTGAATTTAAGGCTGATTTATCTAGTGAAAAAATTTTGAAAAATCGGTTAATATTATTTTGATGGCATTTTCAGCTTGTGCTGTCAGCCAGTTAATTAGGTCCATTGACCTGCCAGCGGATCGCAGTTCACGTGAATTCATCGGCGGCGATCACACCTCACGCTCTATGGGCCCAGCTAGTGCTGATTGATCACATCCTGCAGCTAGCAGGCGACGACCGGACAAACTGACCAGCCACTGACCAGTACTGACCAGCAGATAGATTAGCACTGCACGTGTAGCCTACGGACAACGTCAGTCAGGCGTGACGACCCAACACTGATCGTGATCGACCCGCATCCGCAACTAACCTTAGCCCATGCACACCTCGACTTACATGCAATTACTGCATCAGCGATTCAGCGAACACTTTGCTGTAGGCCTATGCGATGCTGTTTATGATTTGCTTGCATATCAAATAAAACTGCTGCAAAACATTCTTTAGCCAGTGTTAAAATAGGGGGTAATTTGCAACGTAACGTAAACATTAGCAAAATGTTTCATTTAAAAATATTTAAACAAAAATTTCTTCATCCTCATCGCCACCAACATTAAAACAATTGTTCCTTGGACCACACCCAACCGTCCAAAAATTTCGTTGAAATTCATAATTTTGTGAGTAATTCCTTCTCTTCCCTCTCTTCTTCATTCTCTTCCCCTCCCTCACCTTAGAAGCAGGCCCCCTGAAATAAAGCTAGGGGCTTAGGGAGTGCTGTAAGCTCCCCCACCGGGGTCTGGGGTGAAGCCCTAGCCAAAATCAAATTGGATGAATTCTAGCCTTAAAATATGACATCCGATGGCAATGAATTTAATGATTTTCCTCGGAATCAGCCAATCCAAACGTTGCATAGATTAAAAGTCTCTATAAGTTAATCAATCAATCAAAACTCACTTACATAGTGCCACATGTCGTGAGCCAACTATAGGCACTATTACTGCTCAAATATTAGGGTACACTCATAATAGTGTCAGGATTGATGCCCAGAAAGTAATCGTGAACACACCTCGTGTGTCGCTATACTACCTTGTGAAATGTCAAGCCGGCAATGCCACTGACTAGTTGCGTGATCAACGTTGATCGAGCCTGGCATGTGGCCCCAAACAGCCCGTAATTAAATCTGGTCAGTTATGCTGTTTGGGATGTTCTTCAATAGATGGCCTATCAATGCTGACGATTCATAAAAGTCAACCAGCTGAAGCAAGTGATTGTCACTGAGTGGGGCAACTGCAGCAGCGTTTGGTTAATCACGCCACTGTTCAGTGGCGTCGCAGTCTTGGATGCGTCGTCCAGCAGCAAAGCAGACACATTAAACATTTGATGGAAAAACTTTGAGATGTGACTTTCTAGACAATAACTGAGACAACAAACACGTTGTTTCTGTTGTTAACTTCTTAAAATGTGTTGTTGCAGAAGTTGTCTTGTTATTGTTTTTCTTAAGACAATGACATTTCACAAGGTAGTGTAGCGACACACGTGAGGTGCGGTGGGATCTATGGTGATGTCTTATTACAAATTGTCTCCTGATTCTGACAGTGAAAAATTTTGAAAATCGGTTAATATTTGGTAAAATTATAAGGTGTACAAAAATTGTGCCATTTTTTGGCCCACCCAGTATATACAAATAGAGTGACAAGAAGAGAGAGATAACCATAACCATCTTCTTTTGGCAAAGATAATAAAAATAATTTTAAACAACGAATATGCAATCTTTAAAAAATATGCCACAAGAGACAGAAGCAGTAGCAGAAAACGAATTTGTATTAACACTTAAATCATGGTAAATATACCACAAGCATAACGAAGCAACATTAATCTGAATGACGCACAGAACATCAGTAATACTGTACAACAAACATGTAAAACAATGAGTAAACATGGAGTAAAATCAAACTTACAAAATAGCAAAAACTAGTAAATGCAAAGTTCGTTTGTTATTTGGGCCAAACTGGCTAACTAAATGACTACCAGTACTTATGCAAATTATTGTCGACTTCTGAAAGAACACTTTTAAGATTCATCACAACTTATGATGAAAATGGTCTCAATTGAGCAATCTAGGAAATTAAACAAAGCATAGCCAACTAATAAAATAATAGTTGTTCAACAATAAAAATCGGTCAAGTTCAAGAAATGTAGTGAACTTTTGAGAGTGTGTGCAACTAAACAAATTCTAAAATCAGTCAACGTTTAATAAGTTATGATCTATGAAGCATGGTGGGTGGCAATTGTTCAAGTAAAAAAAGAAATACTTACGCAGTAAAAACATATTTCAGACTGAACTGATGCCACACAATACTAGCATCAACAATAAGAGCAACGTAAGATCAATTTAGTTTCAACCAGTCCAACACAATGGAGGCCATTTCTTTACTGTTTTTCAGAACAAACGCATGCTCGAAGTCACGCGAACACAGACGAATGTCAGCCGAAGGAAACAAATGCTTCATTGAATGATGATATTCAATCGGACACCAAGCATCACGAGTGCCATAATAGAAACACAGCCGCTCAATGTTTTCACTAACTGTCTCTACATCAAGTTCGTGAATAGATCGCATTTCAATACTTGACAGATAAGCAGAGTTTCCACAAGAAAATGGGGACAGTAGTTTTATGGTGGCTTCAACAGCACAATGTGGAACCTCGGGCCCAAAATATCTTGCAACAAGAAATCGCTTGATTCGGTATGGCAGGAACAACAGTGGAAAGGTTATCAGGGGAACCATCCAACGAAAATACTTCAACAGTGGAGTGCAAATCTGCCCATTTGGAGACTGTGCAATATGTTCAACTGTCGGGAAAAGTAAGTAACACTTTGACACATTATGGGGGCTGCAAAACTGTGTGAGAGAATTATCCGTGTCTTTTGACTGCATCTTAAGGATAACGTAGCAGCCGATGGAATGTCCAATTAAAATCAACTTTTTACCGCACAGAATAAAATCAGTAATGTATGCAAGCTTGTGCTGGATCTGACCATCAAGTGATTCATAATCATTGCGAGGCATAGAATCTGTACAATGCACACACAGTACATCAAACAAAAATTATAAGCTACATGATTTACTTTAACTCCTGCACACTTTAACTGTAACATAATACGTTAAGTACAAACTGTTGTTATTATTGTGGGTTGCTAAACATTGCAGTACAGCCAGTTCCTAGCTGTCTAGTTCTGCTTTCTCAATGAAATTATCACTTTTCATTTTAATAAAGTAATAAAATAAAAAAACACAGATGGTATCTTTGGCCACAAAATGTACAGATCTAGCTAAGCGGCTAGAGCTCATGACTAACAGCTAAGTAAACAGAAGATGAATTATGTTAATTAGTCAATCAGCACAACAATGATTTCAACCATATTCTGGGAGCATATACTACACTCCCACACACTACACCAAATTCCATCTAAGGCTAAAACAAACTGAGTCACTATTTTACAATGGTAATCTACACTACAGCTCTTGGCCAATGCGTTGTGCACAGAACAGAAAACAAAGCACTACTCTCACTGACATTGATTCGTCTCGTGCGGCAAAGTCACATGACCAGCATGAGAAACACAGCAGATTGGCATCTGACATTTCTCGTACAGTTCTTGCATGAAGTCAGCATAGTACTGTGCTACTCCTGGATTGCCTGCAGACATAAGAATATAATTCACACAATACATACAAGTCTCCCATTTTAACCTTCTAAAAATAATGGAGGCAAAATATTTAAGTGGGTGTAACCTAAATTTACAAATGTAGACTAGAAACATGACGCTGACTCCGCCAATATGCCAATTTAGAGAACTGATTAAAACATTTTCTTCTGTGTGAAATCAGTGATATACCAAATTTTGTGATGATCACTCCACAAATGACTAATCTCAATAAAAGCAATGTGTTGGAATAATCAAGTAGGTAAAGTGCAACATGTAATACAGACCAGGAATAATAATGATTATCGTATTGTGATCTTTCTTGCATCCTTGGGATAATGTGTAAGTTGGCGTTCCTCTCACTGACACCCATTTTTCTCTCAATGTGTCTTTTGACACATTCATCCTTCCAGTGTCCTTTTCACTAGAAAGCACAAATATGAACAATGCTGAAACTGTAACGCAAATAGCAGTGATGTTAAATGAGGACAATTTTTCAAGGCAGAGGATGAGACAGAGGACAAATAGTCGAGGCCAAGGCCAACACCGAGGCCAAAACCATGAATCTAAGGCTAAAGCCGAGGACAAGTTTTGAAGTCCAAAAATCACCTATAATATTGTTACGTACACATAATCTTACTATAATGCGCGGAAAATCTGTTTGTCTGTCTGTCAGCCCCCTCTAGAGGTTTCACTGTTGCACTGTCGCGAACCCTGACCGCAGCGTTTGAGTCCTTGCCTTAGGCACGTGCCCCGCCACCTTGCCTCCCACGGGCAGCTTGAGGGGGTGGGGGTTGAGTTGCCGAGTCTTCTTTTCCCGCTGATTCTGTCAAGTTCATCAGTAGTGCTCAGCTTCGTGGCGACATCTGGTGAATGACGGCCACTTAAAGGTCCCAGCCTTAGGCCTTAAGGCCGGACATGAATTTCATACTCTCTGCGACGTGTGCCAGTGTCACACAGGGTTCCCACTCTTTTTCAGGAAAAAAAATTCCAGGACTTTCCAGGACCATTAAAACATTTTTCCAGGACCTTATCGGAATCCGTTAACGTTAAAATATAAAGACAAACAGCAGTTACTTACTGTACATGCACACTGAAATCCAATG
>Ga0209367_1012099_pt1 | contig 11350 bp, 9 predicted proteins | sample WorMetLIZISLAND2_FD_187412 | JGI IMG/M metagenome (GOLD analysis project Ga0209367, IMG submission 187412) | Marine gutless worms symbiont microbial communities from Max Planck institute for Marine Microbiology, Germany - Olavius geniculatus... ... | reverse complement strand
TGACTGGGGCTGCCTAGCCGGCCGCTGCGTTAGCCTGTGTCTGCAGGCTGCACGTGGTGGCCGTGCGGCTGGCGGCTCTGGTTAGTGACGAAAGCACATTAGAGGCGTTGTACGCGAGATGCGCTATGCAAATTGACACCTTTACCTTTACCTTTACCTTTACCTTTACACAGACAGACGGATAGACAGGCAGACAGACAAAGACAGACAACGGCCAAACAGACAGATGGACAGACAATCAGTATCAAAGGAATGAAGTCATTCAATGCCTGCAGCAGCAGCTGATGATGATGCTACCTCAGTGTCAGAATGACCATCAACTGCACCTGAGTGACAGAGAGACAGACAGACAGACAGACAGAGACAAAAAAACACAGGGAAACAGACAGATGAAGAAATAAACAGAGAGACAGTTTCACAATTTGCAGACAAAACTATTAACAACAACAGCAAAGTCAGACATGGCGTTCCATCAGAATTAATCATACCGATTCCACGCATGGCTCCGGTGAGAAAACCGATATCCAACTAGACCGGCAGACTTATGCAGAAAAGTCATGCCCTGAATATGAATGCCATATATGGCTTCGGTTCGGGAATAATTATTGACTACTCCAAAAATTTGCAAAAAAATTCCGAACTGCAACTTTTCCAGAAAAGTTACTACTCTACTTGCTGGTACTAACACCGAGACAACAGACCTTGTTCGACGTCAGCGTCCACAGAGACGTACGAAAAGTCGCGGTGAACAAACGTCGAGTTGTTGCCATCAGCGAGTGACTTCTGCCTGTCGACGACTGACTTGCGCTTCGACGGCGAGTGCCGCAGCGCTACACAATAACCACACAACATCAGCATCAGCACAACACACTACTAGATGACTCGATATCGGAATTTCAATTTTGACACAATATCGATATGATATTTTTAGAGCTGTCACAATTGATGCGTTAATTAACGCGTTAATGCGTTAATAAATTAACGCGCATTAAAAAAATTAATGCACATACGTAAATTAATGTTAATTTACTAAATTTTGTGAAGCAAAAGTTGAAATATTCCGTTAAACTGCGGTTATTTGACAATCGAATGAATTCCAGTAACTAAACTGTAGTTTTCGTTCCATCACTACTGTAAATAAATAATTATTTAGATTTTCGATGACACGCTAATAGATTTCTATGCTACCTATGACGTCAGTTACTGTTGATTATACGTTTAAAAATGTGTTTCTAACTTTCTATATTAGACAGGCAGGGCCCCTCAAACGTCGCGAGGCCTGTGATAACCTATCCCCCTACTCTCCCTCTCGACGAGACTGGGCACGTTAATTTACGCATTAATTAATGCATTAAAAAAAATTAACGCCTTGACAGCTCTAGATATTTTACAAAATACTGCGATATCGATATTCAAAATAAAAATCATGTAAATCTTGTACAAGGCAGTATGCTTCATTAAGATAATAAATATGCATATCTCTGTGAACTATAATATTACGACTGTAATTAAATTACAGCACCACTAAATCGCCACATTTGTAATCTTGCATTCCAGTCATGCAGAGTAGTAAACAAGAAGCCCAGCTATCGCTAGGAAAAGCCGACCGTACTGTCTACGTCCGAAGCCCAGCGTCTGATTTCCAGTCACGGAAAGAAAGCGATTTGTCCGAAGTGACACAGTTCTATGCACGCTATGTCAATGGAACGCCATCTCAAACACTACTATGAACGCTAGTATAACAGACATCGCATGCGGTCATTTCGTCAAGTGATATAAATAGCTACCGTTCGATGCACGTGGTCGTCTCGCCAGGTGATATAAACAGCTACAGAGTAAATGAACAAGGAAAATATCGGATGCAGGTTTTGCAAACATTTCTCACAATAAAAACGCCTTGCTCGGGAAGACACGCTACAGCCTATACAGTTCCTGTTGCAGTGCTGACCTTCAAAGTCATTCAAGGTGAATGACTTTCATGTCATTTGAAAGCCAATATACGACTTTCTATTAGTGATCAATAGCAACTTAGGCCCTATCTTGCACCATTTAACTGCAGTAGCACGTAATGGCTTTCAAGGTCATCCAAGGTCAATGATTTTTATCTAATTTGTCATGGCATATGCCACTTCCTATTGGTGATTAATAGTAACCTAAGCTGTTTCCGAGATAAAACCACTTAATAGCTTCAAACATTCCGCTGAAAATTGCGACCAAACTGCTGCAGATGAAAACATGGTTACTATTGACAGCCTATAGGAAGTTGCCACCACTGTTGCCACCACTCTATCCGACGGCACCATCGCCGACCCCCTACGACTTACTGTTTAGCCACAATACCGCACGATCGGCATTGCATAGTGTGTTATGACCCTTCAAGGTCATCCAAAGTCAATGATTTTCCACTAATCTGACAGGGCGTATGCCACTTCCTATTAGTGATTAATAGTAACCTAGGCCCTATCTCTCACCGTTTCCGAGATATGGCCACTTTTCCGTCGGAAAACGCACATTTTTCCTACCCCCCGTCTATTCAACCCTCAATCTGAGAATGTTCTCCTTGGAGTAGATGGCTGGAATTTTGCACGCCCGAGTTTAACACCCATGGCCACTTATTCGTGTAAAAACTTTTCCCCTACGCCGTACCTGTTAGCCACAATACATCCGTTACAGACGGACAGACAGACGGACTACAACAATGCCAATAGCTCAACCTTTACTAAAGTACAGTCGGCTAAAAATCTGTAGCAAATATCGCAGAAATATGGAAAATATATTGCAACATTCAAAAATGTCGCAATATATCGAAAAGTCGATATTTTTATGACGATACAATACGACATATCGATATTGAAAACAATATATCAATATTTTCGATATAGAAAGTTCTCATTGCAACACACAGTCACTCATGTGGTCCAGACAGTATGCCCCACGAGAAACCAGTTGTGTGTCCATAACCTGAAGGTTCGATAGTAAGTAAGTAAGTAAGTAAAGTGTAAATTTATATAGCGCATACTCAAAGAGATCTCTAAGGCGCTTTATACATTTTGTCGTCAATATTTTGCAAAAATGTATGTCTTCAGCTGACGTTTGAAAGTATCGAGACTCAGTTCTGGGTCACGAAGACTGTCTGGCGTCGAATTCCAAGTTCGCCACAGAAAAGCGCCGACGACCAAAACTGTTCAATCGATAGCGCGGTTCTATAGTCCAAAGGTGTGTACTGAACATGCATTTTTACTAACCCTTGACCTTGTGTTTGAATCAAAATCTGCAGAAGTGAACGGGAAAGAACCTTACCACTTTCGAAACTGTTGAACCTTCAGATTATCAACCTGCCCTCTGACAACCCCTCCCCAAAATAAAACCCCCACTGTAATACTACGGTTGCGTGAAATGGCTTTGTAAATTTGGGTTACGGTTTTCAACATAACCATGGTTTTGGGTTCAGTCACTGTGAGTTCACTTTGCAGTTTTGCTCAACAAAATGCTGTTCCAGTATGGGTTTGGTGTCGATCTGTTGTATCTGCTAGAAACGGCACTATTGGGCAACGACAGTCAACTAGCAGCTGCTCTCACATTATGAAGTTTAACGTAATACGTTGGCTTTCCGCCTGAGATATGTATGTTTGAAGTACAAATGCCAACTGTAATTCAGATCAGGCAATTTTGCAAACGCCATGAAAAAAAGACTGAACGGAACTGAGCATTCAGGATGGTTCGGGTTTTAAAAACCAAAACAGAACAGACTTCTGGTTTCCCACACACCCCTCTAGATGACAACATGATGTCATACAAACCATCTGCAGTAATAATGACTACAACAAATGCTAGCATCATAGCACCATCGTCGCAGTAACAAACTAGATAGCAGTCGTAGCCCGCAGGAACCTACACCAAGGCAAAGCTATTTGCCAGGTAGCGTCACCATTTTCGCTTTGCCAGCGGTTCCCTTATGCCTCCTTTCACGCAATGGTAACGAAAATTTCAAAGTGATCCAGAATCCAGGATTCCTGCCAAATCACCCCAAAATTTAATCACTGGTAGTTTATGCCATGCCCAACATACCCTTAAAATTTCCGAAAGATCCGTCCATAACTTTTAGAGTTATATTGCTAATACACAGACAGACAAACAAACAAACAGACAAACAAAAACCGGCAAAAACATAACCTCCTTGGCGGAGGTAAAAACTATGCAAAGCTGAAAGTAAAGGAATTTGGTCTCAGCGGACCTGATCATTCGACATAATCACTCAAGTCATGAAAACCAGCCAGCAATTCTTAACATTCATTATCTAGCATAACCCAACACTAAAACATGACATCTGAAATCATGCAACACTGACCACACAAAATAACTATCACACATGAGTGCTCTCAAACAAGTAGTGTTTGAAAATTACCGGTAAGATTGGGAATGTTACCGTTACCATAACTTACTGGTAAATTACCGGTAAATTACTGTAATTTACCGGTAATTTACCACTAAATTTCGGATAAATTATTCATATTTTACCTTTAGCAGAAGTGCATCCCGCTGAAAAAGTCTCAGAATAGCTGTTAACATATGTAAGTAGACGACTTTGGCGCTTTAGTTTGAAAATCAAATTGATTGGACTATTATGGCACTTAATGTGTGTAAAATAAAATTTAAAAAATAAAATAAAATAAAAGTCCGTAATTTACCAGTAATTTTGCAATTTTACCTTACCGTAATTTACCGGTAACGTTACGGGAGCTTTAAACCCTACAAACTAGTGGCTTTAAACACTAGTAAGCTTGCCCAGAAAATTATGACAACGAAAGCTGTTCCAAAAAAATCCACCCACCCACAGATGGCAGCACCCTCACTCACTCCATGGAAAAATGTCATGCCTATATGTAAAGTGGCACATTTTTATGGCCCACGGCGTATATACCAATAAAATGCCCATTTCTCCTGAACTCACGTGAGCTTATAGGGAATATGACGTCATAGTAACTTATGACGTCATAAAGCGTTTTATATCAGTCCCTCCAGCCAGGCTTCCACCACAGACTAGAGTCATTCCTTGTTTGGATAGCGGACACCACAGAGAATTTTTTTGAAATGCAGAAAAAGATAATAGTTACTGTAATTCAGGTCTCTGCTGTATGTTGGGTGGTCTTATTGTACGAAGCCAGAGTCACAAAAAGATTGCTGGGTAACTTTGTAACTTTGGAATTGGACTACAATACCAGATTTAGGGGAGATCTATGGGGGTCGCTCCCAGGCCCCCACACATCAGGGCTCCCCAGATCGTACATTGTAAAAATTGCTTAACCTTTCACAAAGACGATGGATATCACTAAATGTTAACTTTTCAGTAAAATTTTACAAACAACATAAAACCCTGAACTGACATTGTAATTGACATAAGTGCTCTTATTTATGGCCATTGCAGATTTCGGCTACTGCAAATAAAAAATTCATAAACGTATTTGTCAGGGCTTCCACAAAAGCACATATCCCGGGGTCTCGCGTTCGTAAATGCGGCTGCAGACTAGAGAATTATCCTGCATATATTTGTGCTGTTTGTGTTAGCACTCCAAATAATATCTGTTTAATCCTTTATGATGTCATAAATTACAATGACGTCACATTTGCTTCAAGTTCATACAAGTATGGGTGAAATATAACTTTTACTGGTGTATAAATTTTAAAAAGTTTGTTGGTGTAATATACGGGGGCCTATCGAGTTGTAAACTTTGTCTAATTTTCGTCATACGTATAGTTTTTTCACAACTGGATTCTGGCTAGCGAATATTTATAATCGCAAATAAAAAATTCACGGACGTACTTGTAAGGGCTCTCATAAAACCACATGTCCCAGGGCCTCGTTTTGAAAAATCCGTCGATAGACTGAAGAAATTTTGTGCAACAGTGAGCCCAATTTTACGCCGTTTGCGCTGGCACTCCAAATCGTTCCTGTTTAACGCTCTATGACGTCATACATTACAAAGACGTCATATCCGCTTTAGGCTCATGCATGTTTAGAAGAAATATGCGTTTTATTGGTGTATAAATTTTGAAAAGTTTTACAGTCTAACATATCGACTTGCAATTTACTGTTTGAACACCCCTCATTGCAATTTGGACATAGAGGAATGCAAGCGACTCAGATAAGACACGTTCCTTGCAGCAGCGTTGTGTGAACAAAGTGCCGAGTCGGCAAAGTCGGCATAACTACAAACTAGAAAATATTTTGGCCAAATGTCAACCGACTGTGCGCCTGCCTGCCCAATGCTAACCCCAACTCTAACCCTTCACCTTTCAAGCTGAAAATCGACACAACAATTACGCCGACCCAACGGGAACGTTCACACCAATTTCAATTAGAGCTGTCACAATTGACGCATTAATTAACGCGTTAATGCGTTAATAAATTAATGCGCGTTAAAAAATTAGCGCACATACGTAAATTTACGTTAATTTACTAAATTTTGTGAAGCAAAAGTTGAAATATTCCGTTAAACTGCGGTTATTTGACAATCGAATGAATTCCAGTAACTAAACTGTAGTTTTCGTTCCATCACTACTGTAAATAAATAATTATTTCGATTTTCGATGACATGCTAATAGATTTATATGCTACCTATGACGTCAGTTATTGTTGATTATACGTTTAAAAATGTGTTTCTAACTTTCTATATTAGACCGGCAGGGCCCCTCAAACGTCGCGAGGCCTGTGATAACTTATCCCCCTACTCTCCCTCTCGACGGGACCGGGTGCGTTAATTTACGTGTTAATTAATGCATTAAAAAAATTAACGCCTTGACAGCTCTAATTTTAATTTTTCTTCGTCTTTTTCTTTGAGCAATGACCCGGCACAGGAAGGACAAACACTCAAGAGAGAAAGACATATTAGGTGGGGGTCTGTTAAAACAGCCGCACAAGCAGCAAAATAAGTAAACTGGAGAAATGCAAACACACACGCATACACATGAAGGGAATGACACGCGACCGATACAATCAGCCAACAAAAATCTGACATGTGCTATGGAAAGAACCACTCGAATGAAAGTTGGCCGACTTCATCGACTGCTTGCCATCTGCCCCTTATGCAGACTGTTACAACGTGCAGAAAACACTCACAGAGTGATAACGTGGCTGGCTAGCTACGCTGCATATAACAACTGCTAAGTGACACAAAGACTCGTATTATGTCTTACCGAGCTGTACCAACTTTCTAAAGCGAGATCGCGACGACTTTGTCTCCGCTAAGTTGCATGCAAGAAATATATACAGTAGCATTAATCAATGACTGTACCATATCATGTATCTCAACGAGCCGTGTTGTCAGCTACAAATACCTCTATCAAGTACACAAATAATTTACCAAATATGCAGTGAGACTTGGTGTTTAAATACCATATTTAGGTCGACTCAGCCTTCTACCCCTCCGTGGGATGGTAAAATGAGCAGTAACTCATTTACATGGGTTACGGAAGGTGGGGACCTTGGTACAGCTGACTGGGGTTGCCTAGCCGGCCGCTGCACCAGCCTGTGTCTGCAGGCTGCACATGGTGGCCGTGCGGCAGGCGGCTCTGGTTAGTGACGAAAGCGCATTAGAGGCGTGCGCATGCTCACGATGATGCGCTATACAAATTGACGACCTTTATCTTTATTTAAATATTGGCCACGTGCATTCAAGTTCTCGACGTTACAGAAATAAATGTGTCTAACTCACAGATATACAGAACTTAAATTTCGTGAAAAACACCGCAACAATAAACTACACTGCAACATTATATATTAGGCTCAAATAGTGGCTGTTTTATGGTTTGAAAAAACATAGTTTTTGAAAAGCCCAACTTAATGCATTTTGTCTTTTTTTGCATTCCGAAAATGCCCAACTTGGTAGACTTTGGAATTTTCAGGGGGTTACAGTGATAAGCAAAAGTTACAGATGTTACTAGCGGCAAGCAAGCAGCATGAGAAAATGACAAAGAGAAGATAATTCATTCACCAAATGCTATGCCCACCTGGAGGCAGTTTGCGGAAGACAGTTTCACCGACGAATGATTGGAAGCGCTGTGCATAGAATCCAGGTCTGTGCACTGATATGGTGTCCTGCAACACAGCGGCATTCCGCTCACATCAGAAGACAGTAAGTAACGCCAACATCACCAGCAACCGCAGTTTTCCACTCACCATGGGATTTTGAACCAAGTCACGGAATTTGCCCGCTTCCTGAGAATTTCTGTTTTCGCATAATTCATTGAATGTGATTACGGCCAGAATGTACTTTTGCTTCTTTTCACTTTAAATCCAAGTCTGCAAAGCTTTCCTACAAAACTGCCAATCGCCTTAAATCAACCGACTCCTTCAGCAACTAGCAAAACTCAAATGCAACACAAAACTAGATGGTGGTTACGACTCCGTCAACAATTATGCCTCTGCCAACGTGTGACAATGAAAAAAGCCAACTAGAACAAAAAAAACAGCCGAAAACTGAAATGCGTCATTGGCCAATGTCCAGAATGTCATAACGTAACGTAATGCAATCAATTTTAAACCCTTGCAGCAGTAATGCTAAAATCACGTGTCTATTTATAGCAAACTAATAACTGGGCCCTAGCTGTGGACATCAATTGGTTGCATCTCATGAATATTCATTATATTGCATCGCTAATGAGCCTAGATGCAACGGAATAATTTTTAAACCAAGAAAATGTTACTAATTGACTAATTAGTAATTAACAAGGAAATCGACAAAATTACTGACCATACCCCAATGTTGCAGAAAAACTTAGGGTTTAATTGATCGAGAAAAAATTATGCGGGGTGCGTAAGTAGCTTGAACAGTCAAAAACTCAACAACAACAGTAGCAGCAATACACTGACCGCATCGGAAACCATCGCTTTCAGTGTGTGCTCGAGTTTCTTGGAGAATCGATAACTCTGCAGAATGTCGATGATTCCAACAAACAGCAGAAGATGGTCACCGCGAGATGTCTTTGCTGGAATACCACCGGACCTGAGACATCAACAACAAGAGTGTGCGGCCGTTGAGGGGCCGCCGGCTATGGGGCGGTCCTTGCAGTTGAGTACGTGCATGCTGTTTTGGGGCTTTCTAGGTCTGTGCAAGGCGGCAAGGGATCCTTACGCCATCTGCCAAATATCAAGTTGATCAGACAACAGGCGGTGAAGTTATCGGGATTTTTCGCCAACAATGCAATTAGCCGCCGTGACCTTGACCTCTGACCCCCTGACCTTGAAATTGGTCCACGGAGTGCTGGTGTCCCAGGGACCCTTCCTACCAAGTTTGGTACTCGTAGGCCTTTTCGTTTTCCCTCTAAATGGAGGCATGGGACAGACAGACAAACAAGACAGGATCAACACATGATGGGGCCTCCTTCTAGGAAGGACGGCCCCATAATAAACCAACAACTGCATTAGTGATGAACACAGACTGCTTCGGAGTGGCATTGGCCCTTGACATGTACAGCACTGGAAGGCTCAGACGTCATGGCTAAAATGTGGTTTGCATCCGAAGCATAAGTACACAGGGTGACACTCTCCAGATGCTACGAATTTCCCCCCCCCCAACAATTCCCAGACGATTCCCGGCACTCGTGACCATTTTGTAAGTACTATAAATAAGTGCTATAAACTAAAATATGTGTCTACTCTACTGTGAACTATTACGCAATGTTAGTATTGCAGACACAGATATGTAGACACAATGATGCATGCGACACATCGACGCCATCTCAACTCAACTCAACTCAACTCGGGTTTAATAAAAACGACAGCCGATAGCTACAAAATATACAAACATAAAAGTAGCAACTACACATAGCTAACAGAGCATACGAAATACGAAATGGTCCACACTCAACCCTCCTTTAAGTCCGGTTCACATCTACATATATATTTCTTTCTAGATACACCAAAACAGAGCACACACTGTTATATATGTTTATATTTTTAAGTTATTAGCATTTAGCCAGAGCAAAGTGGATAAAAGACCGATATTTGTTAGTTCTCGTCGGTGTATGGGATAGGCGGTATGTCGTTGGAGTCGAGAAATAATATCTGAGTCTGAGGGAACCAAGAATCATTTCCTTTGACTTACTGCGGTTTACAAAGACAATGTCTCCAGTGCTGACTGCTGCATCGCTGACGTTGATAGACATGACACATGTCAGTCTAGTCTACAGTGAACTAGTGCTGAGTTATTGTATCAGTGAGACGGATATGCCAACAAAATGATACGTACGGCATATCGACTCCGTCTGACAACGTCTCAAGAGCTGATGTGTATCGCGCCACCTGCTGCTTCATCGACTTCCACCGAGTTATTCCTACAAGCACAACCGAAACCATCATCACAAGTCGCAATAAACTCAGCAAATTCCTGGCATTTAAATTTATTCAGCAGTCACCGAGGAAACCACAAGATGCAACCCGGAGTTGAACTCAAACCTCTTCATCACACGTAGGACAAACGACCATTATAACTGAAAAGCGCCTGTGAGAGTGCAAATGTCCAAAAAAAGAAAATTTCTACAAAATACTAATTTGAATGCATTTTGGGATTTTTTTTAGTTTAAATAATTAACTAAGATCATTTCCTTCATAGCCTACACTACAGCATAGCTATTAAGTTATTGCCACTGAAAGGATTGCTGCTATTGATGTCACAGACAATACACAATCTGCAGATGATGTAACATCAAACTGCGGCGCATAGACAGACAGAAAAAATGACAGCAAATCTGATGAATACATAATCTCCTCCATTCACTACATTCACTTAGGTCCCGTTTTTCCATGTACATTTGATGGCCGATCAAATTGATCTCCGATCAACTTTGGTACTTGATCTGAGATCATCTTAATAACCGTTTTTCCATCACCAATTAGCGACTGATCGTCCATCAAATCTCTTATCAATTTGATGGCCGAATATTGGCCGATCAAGTCAGATAATTGACGATTAAACGTGGCGATCTACAGTTCGTTGCTTATTCGCACCAGAAACATCGCTTCACGTCGCCGGTAGGGTTTGCAAACCCGGAGCACTTTTCCAAACCCGGGTTTTCGGGTTTCAAATATCTTAAACGCGGGTTTCGGGTTCGGTTTCGGGTTTTAGAATACACATAACTGCATCTGATTCAGTATGCATTCTGTTCAACATAGCTTCAGTTGTAAGTGGTTATTAGGCTTGTCCCGTTATTAGCTTCCGAACAATAACAGTTGGATGTATTTTGTTGCATTACAGAGGTCATTCTAGAGACTGAAACGGCTATGAGACTGACGACTGGATGAACGGAACAGTGATGATGTCTGACGATGCTAACTCCGTTGGTCCAACAACTG
>Ga0209367_1012097_pt1 | contig 11351 bp, 9 predicted proteins | sample WorMetLIZISLAND2_FD_187412 | JGI IMG/M metagenome (GOLD analysis project Ga0209367, IMG submission 187412) | Marine gutless worms symbiont microbial communities from Max Planck institute for Marine Microbiology, Germany - Olavius geniculatus... ... | reverse complement strand
CCGGTATCCTCCTCCACAAACCGGTACCACAAGTAGGTGCCGCGGTCATCGACCATCCAGTAGCCATGGGGTCGTTGTGTGGAGGCAGCGGCTGAACCGGGCTCTGATGGGGGTCTCGTAGCGAATCGCACGGTCCCCACGATGACTCTATCCGAGGCTCCCCGCGACGACGACGAAGATGACGACGACTTGCGACGGTACCAGATCTTCTTACCGTGCTCGTCGTACCTACAATAAACAACTAAATAATTTATTCATTCATTCCAGCGGCGTCGTGGGTAGAAAAAAGGCGAAACAGGAAGTTGTAATATTTCCGACACAACTATCTAAAAAATTAATATTCGACGAAATTCCGACAAACAGCTGCAAATTTCTAACAGAAAAGAGTATGGGTGCTTACCATGTTAATTGTTGGGCTAAATCTTCCCAAAATAGATTTTAAGTAAAAAATGTTGCATTTTCGGATAACAGTTTTTTTTGACAATACGAAAATTCGCCGACACTTTTCTGACAGCACAAAATTTAGGGGTGGGGCGGCAGCTGCTTCAGTCATATTCATCAGAGATATACAGCTGACAATCACAACAGTTACTGCTAACAATAGTACAAAATATCTTGACTTTATCAAAAGTTATCTGCAAATAGTCGATTCTTAAACGTGTTATATTATATAGACGAAGAATGGAAATCAAGACAAGACTATTAACGAACGACAAATGACATTCTAGACAACATATTTCTCGTTTTCCTATGGTTCAGTGGTCATAAAAAACGTCTTGGATTGTGAACAAAAGTCTCGTTTAGATCACTGTCCTCTATTCATACCTCCAGGTCCACTCGTCTTCTTCCTCTTGTCCGATGGCCTCGTCTGCCAGCTGACTCTCTTCGGTTCCTCGACCCCCGCTGTACGCCCCACTGCCGCTTGCCGTGTCCTCCGTTTCCTCGCTGTTAACAGTTTCTTCATCAGCTGTCTCGATCCCGCCAAACTGAGACGGACGCCGTGGCCGGGACGGCTTGCGGTGAAGGGGTGACGATTTCGCGCTCGGGGAAACCAACAATGGCGGCTCTAAGATCACCGGAAGTCGTGGTGGGGGTGCGTTTTGGGTCGACGTCGGTTTCAACTCCGCCGATGACGTCATTGCGTCGGAGTCGTCATCGTCGCTTTGCGCCGTCACTGCAAACAAGTAATTTAAGCAAAGCTCGTGAAAAGCGCGACAGTCTTATATAGCAGTTCCTATTCGCAGGTTGTCTTGATCCATCTCTATTCATTTCGACGCAATTCACTTTTAAAGTCTACGCCGCAGCCATAAATTGCAAAAAAACACTAAAGCCCATTTTAAAAGTTCAAAGTCATTCAAGATCATCGACGTTCACACCAATAAAAAGCTTGTCACTGTTGCTTGTTATGATAAGCAGCATGCCTGTGCCTATTTGCAACCGTCTTCACGCTACACGAGCCAATAGGGGTAAAATAGCCACTTTTAGGGGATAGCCGTCTTTGGCGCCCGCCTACACCAACCTCCTTGAACCTAAGGGGTCGGGACTTAAACTGTTAAAATATACGTTTAATGCTAAAAATTTCATATGCATGTTGTGGGTCTATCTCCAACCATTTCGTCGCAATTTACTGTTGAAATGTGCGCTGCAGCCAAAAATTGCGAAAAAATTCCCAAAACCCTTTTTTGGTGTCCAAAGTCGTTCAAGGTCATCGATGTTAACAAATCTAAAAAGCTTGTTACCAGTGCTTGTTATGATATGCAGCAAATCTGTACCTATCTGCAACCGTTTTTGCACTATAAAAGCCAATAGCGGCAAAATAACGTTTTTTTTAAGGGAGTACCCCTCTTTGACACCCTCGTTCAAGAGGAACTCCCTTACCCAGGGTCACAAAAAACTAGAGTCCTTGGGGCAGCCACAATGAAGATTTCGTGATCCTAGCTTGCACCGTTTTGATACAAATCACGAGTGTGACTGACAGACGGACAGACAGATAGACGGACAGACGCCTTAGGCGATGGCTTAGACGCGCGAAGCATTCTGCTGTCGCTCGTAAAAATAGAATAAAACAGTGCGACAACTGTAATTACAGCATTATCGGCGTTCTCAATTTTTGCCTAATCCCGTTCGCCTAATGCTATTTAGTTTACGGCCACAATTAAGGTTCTATAGAGATAAAGTTAGGTTAGGGTTAGAAGAGTTGGTCTTAGGGTTAGATTAGATTAGGCGAAACGGGATTAAGCGAAATGGGAATAGACGTGTGAAAAAGTCAAGTCTATTAGCACAGAAGACTAAAGGCTTGTACAAAGGTACGAAAATAAACTGAGCTACGGAGCGTCACCTGCCATATGGGATCACACAGTGTTAGCTGCCACCTGACACAGCTGAACGCGCCCCGCCTTAACCCCAGCCAGACAGGCCGGTACTTGATTTACCTACCCCGGAGGGATGGAAGGCTGAGTTGACCTTGGTGTTGGTTATATGCCAAGATGGTTTACCTGTCAGCAAACAGACACCGATCCAAGTGGTAACCAATTTTTAGCGATGTGACCGGGAGTCGAACCACGACCTCACGATCGTAAGTCCAACACCTTGCCGTTAGGCCTATACCACGAACCCACCGTTGATTCGATGGAAACCCGGCTTGACTTTGCGTTGGCTTATATCAGCAGACAGCGGCAGGCAAGCTGTTCTTCAGCATTCCACGGCCACTCAGCAATCAGTTGCACCACTTGTGACTCCATTGCCCGGCAGCCAGTCCGTTCAACTATAAACTTCTTCGCATTCGTTTATTTTTCCATTGTACGTACGGACGCAGGCATGCAGGCACCATAGATAACGCAGCAGGTGGCGTTGGCGTACAGTGTACTGTTTATGTCTGCAATCGAACCGGAAACAAATTGAACATACAACCGGGTCATGCGCAGTCGCAAATATGTCAACCACTTCCCGTCTATAATTATACCGTCTATCAACAGTATGTAATCCGACTGAAAGCCAAAGAAAAATTCAGTTTTCACGATTCTGTGCCGATTTATTTAATTACTTACTTGCATGTACGAGATAACGAAATCGCGACTTGACGAAAATCATGCTGTCAGGCAGTGCGCTTTAACATAATACAACTTTTAATAGGAAACCCAAGTCAACGCTACGGAGCGTCACCTACCATATGCGATTACACAGCATCACTTGCCACCCAACACAAGTAAACGCGCCTCGCCTCAACCCCAACCAGAAAGGCCACTACTTGAAATAACATGATTTACCTACCCAGGAGGGATGCAAGAACAAGGCTGAGTTGACATTGGTGTTTGGCTATAGGCCTATGCTGAGATGGTTTATCTGTCCGCGGACAGTCACCCATCCAAATAGTAACCACTTGGTGGCGATCTGACCAGGAGTCGAACCCACGACCTAGCGATAGCAAGTCCAACGTTCTAACCGTTACACCACCAAGCTACATAGAGTAAATTCAACGGCAATTATGACAGCCATCTGAAATCATCTCAATCACCTGTTTTTTTATAGAAATAAGTCAACATTTTAGTTTGTCTATATAACGGGGTTAAAAGCTTCATAATTATTGTGTTTCAGTACACATCCGTAAGAGCTTACAACTTCATAACTAAAACAATTTTCCGAACAAGACAATGCATTCGCTTCCGGAATTTCACTGTTAGCTTTAAATCAAAATTAATACCCCGTTTACACGATCAAGCTGGCTCGACGAGCTAGCTCGACGAGCTGCTATATGTTAGCTGGACGAGTCAGCTCGACGATTGCTCGACGTTTGCTCAATGCTCGATGTTTGCTTGATGATTGCTTCGTGTAAGCTATGCTTTGTGCAGGCTTCATATTTGCTCGATGCTTGCTCGATGTTTGCTCGATCGTGTAAACCCGGTATAACGGTCTGTACGGCTGAGGCGGTTGTGTCCCATGGCACGTAACAACACTGTGCGATCCCATATGAGAGGTAACGCTCTGTAGCTATGCGATGAATTTTCGCCTGAAAAACTGCACCGTTTCGAACAGTTTACTTACAGTTGCAGATGCTGGCGGCCAGTTGATCGGCCACTGACGCGAGACTCTGTGTAGAATCGTCTTCTACGATGAAAGTGAAGTCTGTCCATGGCTTACTGGCGATGTTCTGTAACTGGGTCCGACTGGCAAACGGTCCAACGTTGACGACGAAGATATGCGCTCCATCCTGCCGGGCGGCGTTTGCTTCGACCGCAGTCGTCGTAGGGTCATCCGACGGACCGGCCGTCACTAGAACTATAAGACAAAATCATATGTTTTCTTAATACAAAAATTTTGTCAGACAGCAAGCGTACAATAACGAGGCATAATACACAGTAGACCGCTTTGAAACGTACTTATTTCACGACCGTGATCAACGGCGAGTTCTGCCTGGACGCAGGTGTAATAGGTCTATACAAAAGCGAGCGGGTATCATTCGTCACGCTTGAGTAAAGTAAAATTATAAGCTCTTATAACACCCCACTCACCAAAGTGAAAGATAGTATGATTATGTATGTCGTGAAATAATGATACACGTTTTACCACGGTATAGAGTGTATTATGTGAGTGTGACGATGCATAATGATCTCTAGAACGTATTAAAACGTACGTATTTCATGGCCGTAATCGACGGTGTGTTTTGCCTGAGAATGGGTGCTGTGAACAGATGCGCCGTGAAGCAATCTTCTAAGTCGCACCAACCCTTTCCCTCACCGTCCCTTCCATCCTTTTCCCATCTGTGAAGTTTTCTCGGTGGGTTTGATCTTAGGCCTACCGCTAAACTTAATTTAGAGTTAACCTAGGCCTAATGCTAAAGTAACTGGACACAAAATTGAAAATAAAATATAAAATAAAACGACAATGTGATTTAATAAGCAGAATATTTACAGCGTGCGAATTATCATTCAAGTGCAATGCCAATAAACGAAACTAAAACAGAATTACAAACACACAGTCAAACAATCATGCAGTCGCAGCTGCTAGTAAAATATCTCAATCAGAATCATCAGACTGCTCACTTTCACTGTTTAAACAAAGATATCACATCGACCTATCTAAGGTCAGATATAAACCGACGAATAGCTCAATAGAACGGATATTACATGACAAACAACCACAAGCAATATGCACATAACTAAGCCACATATAAAGGGCTTAAATTGTTTGACTCTTCATTTATAATTCTGTTCTAGAGAATACTATCACATAGCGTAAGCCGTATTAGTAGTATAACTGCTACCTACAGACCAACTCCTAGCGACACAAAGACAGGTACAGTTGACAATACGAAGACACGGAATCACAGTGATATGCAGACACACTGATAGACGAACTCCGGCAACACTAAGATGGAGTTGTTATAAACAACGACAGGCGAAATAAGTCGACAAATAATCGCCACCACACTCGAACAAACAGCGAAAAAGCTCGCTATCTGAAGCGAACCTATAAATCGTTGACCTGTTCTCACACAAGCGACATACACACCCCGGCCGACGAGCTAACTAAAAACCAACGCGGCTCGACACCATCACTCTTTTCTCTTTTTTCATTTCTTTTCTTTATCAACTTTTTTGTTCCCCCCACAAAATTCCGCTAGAGAGGGGGGAGGGCTGTATGCTCGCGGTTAGTCCTGGTCCGAGGTGGCAAACAAATCTTTCGCATATTGAACTTTTGAAACGCATCCAATGGCAACGTTTATGTCAGGATTAGTCCTGACAAAAGTCAGGACTAATTAGTCCTGACTCGTAATCGCTCTAGAGCTTAATTTTAACATTATGCGCTATATAAATTCACGTTCTACTTACTTTAACTTACTTATCCTTATGTTCAATGCAAGTAGCAGTGTTTTTGTTGATTTGTCAAGCGACAAAAAAACTCTACCCAGTTTCCGGGAAAAATCCTATTTCCACCTATCAACGGAGTAAAAAACCAGGTAGGCTACCTATTACAGGCAGTGCGTTGACCGGTCTGGTGTAAGAACGTCTTAACTGATCACCCTCTAGAACGGTCTGATGTGCTGAACGCAGAGCATCGCTGGTGTATTTGTGATGTTCATTGAGTGACATCGGCCGACGCACGCTCCGTACCACCGTCTTACAACAACCGCACAGTCACCAGTAGTAGTGGTAGTGGAGTTAAAGAGTTAAAAATGTATATCGTAAATAAATAAGTAAATAAAAAATAAACAAGTAATAAGTAGATAGTTTAACATTTTAGCCCTCGGAAATTGAGTACTGAGGCTAACAAACAAGCAAATAAATAATTCTTTGTGCATGTGAAATCCATAGCAAAGTTACAGAAAGAAAAAAAGAAGTTTATTTGCCATATCACTCAGACAACAAATACAATCATAAATTCAAACAACGGCAGGCTGCCAAAAAATCAATCATAGCTGGTCAAGTATAATAATAATTACCAATAGTGATTTACCAATAAATAATGACAATAATAGCAAACAAATAAACAGATAAAAAGTGGAAACAAAACGAAGAGTAGAAGGCGCTGGTTAGAGTGCATATCTCCGCCAATGTGTAAGTTTTTAAAGAGGGTGCCACCGTTCCTGCCGCTTGTGTATTTGTGTACACAGACAGACAGACAGACGGACACACAGACGAACAGATCAACCAATCTCATAATCTCCTCCAATTCACTTCGTTCCATTGGCGGAGATAATTAAAAAGTGCGAAGTTCACCTGCCATATGAGATCACATGGTCATTGAACCTGTCACTCGAAACCGGTGAACGCGCCCCGCCTTAACCCCAGCCAGATAGGCCGGTACTCGATTTACCTACCACGAAGGGATGGAAGACTGAGTTGACCTAGGCGGCTGGTTACATACGGAGATGGTTTGCCTGCCGACAGGCAGTCACTCATCCAAGTAATAACCACTTGATAGTGATCCGACCAGTGAGTTGAACCCACGACCTTTTGATCGTAAGCATGTGGCATCGTGGCCGGGAAAATGGGCAGTTTCCTAAATTTTGAGCTGTCAAAAAATTGTCGAGAAAATCTTTTGCTCGTTAAAAAAATTTTCGTCCAAAGTGCAAAATTCGGAGAAACTTGAAGGTAAAATTAAAATTACGAGAACTAATAGTCTTTTCTGTCGAAAATTTGCAGTGTCTTTTGAGAAATAGCAACTTCGTACACCGCCCACTTTTCTAACTCACGAAACCGCTGATCGTATAAGTCCAGCGTCCTAACCGTTACAGCACCGAGCTATCTAGTTAGTCTTACAGTTCCACGCGGGGTAGAAGGCTGAGTTGTCGACACTAAGACCCTGCACTCAACGTTATATAAAACTTGACTATACATCTAATTAATTAACGCCCATTATTTTTCTCTCTTTTTACTAGCATTCTTAGTTTGTGTTTGTATTGTTTCTCTCTCTGTTTCTGTATATGGACTCACATGGTATAAATAAAATAAAATAAATGAGAATGAATGAATTATACGCCTATAAGTGAATAAAAACATAACAAGTGCGCAGGCAGCGGCAGGAACCTGAAGGTCATCTTTGTTGTCAAAGTCGTCGAGAAAAATCTCAACTCTCGGATGCTCTGCGTACGTCACCAGTCCGACGCGCGTCGCCTGCCGACCAATCAGTGGCAACCTGTCGATGACGTCACCGACGAAGACCAATAGGCGGCCGAATCCCGGCGTGACGTCACTGCCGAGCACGTCCAATAAAAACACGACGTCCATAGCGGCGGCTTCGTCGCCCGCGCAGCCTAAACAAAAAACAAGAAGCCCAGCTGTCGCTAGAAAAGACGCGCAACAGCTTGTTCAGTTCCTGTTGCAGTACTGACCTTCAAGGTCATCATTCTAAGGTCGATGATTTTCATTTCATCTGGAAGAGCGCATGCGATTTCTTATTACTGATCAATAGCAACCTTGGCCCTATATCGCACCGTTTAGCCACAATACATCCGTTACGGACAGACAAACGAAAGACAGACGACAATCGTACCATAAATGCCCTATACAGCATAGCTGTACACGTCAAAAAATAACCACTTACAAAAACGACCATATATGGTTTGTAACATATGCTTAAACCTAAAATAAAAAACTTAAAGTTCGGATAAAAGCTCGAAGGTTCAAGATGTCTTAGGGCCTAAAATCTTGCATTTCATTGCAAATCATGTAGGTCCCAAGTACATTTAAATCCGTCTTAAACGCGCCAGATTTTCAGTCAATTTTATGACGACATTTTATTTAGACATTAACGATACAAATATTGGCCTATGCGTAGTTTTTACGGTCTTATTTTAAAACAACAGTCATCGCAATAAATCTAACTAAATACTGTTGATGGTAAGCCTGACTCTTCGTATTGTCAGGGGAGACAAACGAAATAACCATAGCAGTCTTGTACAGACTGTTAATCTTAATCGTTTTGTAATGTTAAGCTATTTTGCCCTATCTAAGGCCTATACAGGAATGAGACCGGTGGTGCATAAGAAGTTTAAAGCCCCCACGTAAACAAATAAACCTAACCTTCGTGAATCATGACAAACACTAATTACTGTAAGTTGCGACTTACCTTTCAAGGGGGATACCGTTCCCGCACCGGTGGTTACCTGTATACGTCAGTATAAAGTAAGCACAAGATATAAACAGTTCATCAAAGTAAAAACCAAATGGACTTTTCCAAATGGAGGTTTCACTCCAGCCATAAGCTTCGGGCCAAAAAAGCTATGTCGCCCTGGCACATATTTCGCATGCAAAATTTACTGAATTGTTGCAAACTGTAAGAACTTTTTAGTAACAATAGACGAATTCTGTTTTACAGAGTTACAACATTGCAATACAGATGCATACAGTGCCCCATATAGATATAGCAAATATGTCCGTCCGTCCGTCAGTCCGTCACACTCTGGTAAAAGGTAAAATAAAAGATAATGGTCCGTCTGCAGACAGTCAACCATGCAAGTCGTAACCACTTGGCATCACAGGCTGAACGGTAGCTCAAGCCCTGTGTTAACGGCGACTTCTCTTTCTTATGGGGAATCCAAAAATTCGACCCCCCACAGAATCAAAACCCCTGACCCGATTGAGATAAAATTTGGCACGGTTGATTACGTCGGCGAGGAGACCCGTCATGCAAAATTTTATGCAAATTCCTCCAAGGGGGGCTTCTCGGAAAATGGGTGAAATATACGCAAAAATTTTTATTTATATATACGTTTTTTTCTTCCGCGCACCCACAGGTCAGACCCCTTAAGGGATTTTTACGCTTAATACGTCAAACGACGCGGTTCTGCACAAGGAATTGCCTTATTGGGGTTAGAAAATTAAAATTTAATATTTAGCGTATTTATTCGCAAAAATCAAAAAAAAATTACAATGGTGCCTATGGGGAAAATTAAACATTTCTTTAAATGGTCATAACTTTGGCTGTGTATAAGATAGAGTCGTAATTTTTGGTTCTAGGTATGGTTTTCGGGGATGGGCCATCGAATGCTGCCAATTGCATTTTTCCCCGACCGACCCCCGTTGCCATGCCAACGAAATTTGGGACAAAATTGGCTATAACTTGGCTTGCGTAAGAGATTTTTGCGCCTATAGGGGGGTTTTCGGGGATGGGCCATCGAACGCTGCCAATTGCATTTTCACAAAAGGTGATATTATTCAGCAGCACATTGACACACAGTCAGTGTGATGCGGGCAATATCGCCTTTTGTAATTTTTGCTGTTTTCGATGTGCAAGTTTTTAAACGTTGCCGTTAACAAGTGTATAAACTAATGTTTTGTACATTTATCGTAGTCAACAGCACTCTCTTAGAGCTCTGTGTTAATAGGGTCGGTGCTCATCTCCGTTTCAAGGCCCTGAGCCGGCAGTGAGTCATGGCTCAGTTACATGGGCGGTAGGTCAGGCCTCTCCCATGTACTGCCGTTATATTCCTGGTGGTGCGGTTGGCACCAAATTATACTGCTTGGTGACAGAGGGACGCGTGTGTGAACAACTTGCCCAAGGTCGTTACCCGGCAGTGTACCGGGCTGGAATCAAACCGGGGACCTCCGGGTCACCAGTTCGACACGCCACCGTTACACCACCAAGCCACGTACCGTCACACACTGAGTCCCTATCAAAACGACACACGATAGGATTACAGAATCTTCACTGTCGGCTCCGCGAAAGACGCTATTGGTTGATCTTAGGTACTATCTGCACTCTTAAATACAGACTATAGTTACTTAGGTATAAAAAAGAACGAATAAGTTACTTACGGTTGAAAGAAGCAGAGCGAGTAAAGCTGCTATAGTTAGCATGTTGACCGTTGCATGAACTCCACGTATAAACAGTGACGACGGCAACGGCGCGTTATCAACACAACGAGCTGCATATTTGTCCACTGCAGCTGTTGCGGCTGCTGCACTTGGCTAGACATTAAAGCCCAATTTCCGTCCAAAGCAACGCATGGTAACTCCAGGTTCCGCAGTTTTTCCGTCGACATTCTGCATGGTCGTGTTTATTCATTTAATATTGCGATCGTACGCAAGTAGGCCTACACAGTAAAATCACGTGCGGATGAGAAGCAAAGTATGCACAAGAAATACAGAAATAATAGCACGATAGCATCTGCATCCAAGATAGGATTGAAGACTTTTCAGATAAGGTAAACTTCCGCCGAAAATTGTGTTGCCATTTATTGGCGAAACAACGGACAAAATTGACATAAAGTGTAGTTCTTCAATACGTATGAAATGCTGATTTTGAGCGTTGGCGGAGGTCTGACTCTCCGAGTGCCTTTTCTGCTATTTAGCGGCGTCGTAAGTTAACAAAATAAGCCTATATGCGAGCGAAAAAATTGCAATGTTTTCGACAGACGCTGATGATTTCTAACAGATGATATTTATACCACGTATGCATGCTTTCCTAAACTTTCATTTTCCCCCAGATTTTCCTCAAAATAGGGTTTCTAACTTCAAATTGCGCATTTTTAGAGGAATGATTTTCCGACAAGAACATGGGCGTTGGAACAGGGGGAGCAGAGGGAGCAGCTGCTCCCCAACTTTTGGCACGGGAGAGCAGGCCATAGCTCTTGCTCCCCCAAAAGTTTGAGTCTTCTGCACTGCGATGTTAGACTGAGTCGAATCGACTTAGACATCTTAGAGTTTTGCCGCTCCGTGGGGCGTTCAAGAACCAAAAAGCTTTCAGCTTCAGGGGGGCTTCGCCCCCTGACCCCCACCAGGGGCTCTGCCCCTGAACCCCGCTGGGGGCTCCGCCCCCAGACCCCCATTATAGGCTCGCGCTCCACGCGCTCGCCATGGCCGCAGCCACTGCTTGCTCCCCCAACTTTCAAACACTTCCAACGCCCATGT
>Ga0209367_1012096_pt1 | contig 11352 bp, 2 predicted proteins | sample WorMetLIZISLAND2_FD_187412 | JGI IMG/M metagenome (GOLD analysis project Ga0209367, IMG submission 187412) | Marine gutless worms symbiont microbial communities from Max Planck institute for Marine Microbiology, Germany - Olavius geniculatus... ... | reverse complement strand
CCCCTATTTACCCCCTCGCTTTCCCTGTACTCCTCTTTCCCATTCCCTCCCTTTCCTTAGAAAGACCCCTAAAATCCAGCTGAAAGTCTGGGGGAGCACTGTGAGCTCCTCCAGCGGGTTCTGAGGCGGAGCCGCGGCCAAAATCGACTTTGGTGCATTTGAGCTTTAAAAGATGAGATCTGGTGGCAACAATTTTAATTATCTTCCCGAGAACAAACTGGCCAAATTAGCAAATTTAGTGCAATTTAAACATAATATGATTATGTCTTGTCTGGAAAATTGGGGGAAGCCCCCCCTGCCCTTGTCAACGCCACTGCCGGCAGCAGATCACTAACATACAGTTCACCCTGCCTTCTCTCTGCCTTCTTCACTGCATTAACGAACCGCAGAATTGCTAACAACCCCACTGTTGTCATAAGCTTATAGAACAACTTGGGCTCAATTTCTAAAGGTTCTGAAAATATGCTGATAGAAGACAGTGAAAAATCGACTTTATCAACACTGTTGACTGATGCATCCTGATGCAAGAACCCTGGCAAATATCCACATCTACATGATTCTTATATCACCAGACCCGGGAGTCAATTGGAAACATTTTGCCAATGGCAGTATGGAGGTGGGGAATATCATCGTTCTTTTCACATAGTTGTCTCCAAAAGCGATGCAAAAAAAATTCAGTCAAACCAAAACAGAGATCAGATTCAACAGACTTGTGTCATCTCAGTGTCATTTAATGTCACACATTTAAAAGCCCACAAAGCACTTCATGACGGTATATAATGTTTGCTTTATCTGTCTGAAGATTCCAAAGATATGGTTAGTGAAAGTACTCCTCCTCCGCTGTAAGCACGCTCAGACAGCCTCGTGTATTCCGTCCATTGTCTTCTGTCCTCAGCCTCGTGTGTTGCTTGTGTGAGTGAGAGTCCCATCATCTGGCAATCGTCCAAAATGTTATCAGTCCAGCAGTTCCTCAGTCGTCCTCGGTGTCTGTTTCCATGAACACGACCATATAGAACTGGTCACTAGGTGTGGCCATTGGTAAGGTTGCATTCAAAATTAATGGCGGAAGTATTTAAGCCAGCGGCTTCAGATCCTGTCCACAGTGTCATGCTGGATGATGAGCTGATTCTTAATGTCTGTATTTCTGATGTGAGAGATTCTTGACACACCAAGGATTTTCCGGAGACAACCCATCTTGAATGCTAATAGCTTATTCTTTAGTCTCTCTGTCAGCATACCAGAAATTGTTATTCTCAACCACACACTACAATTTCACCTGCAACATTATTATGTTTCCATACAGGCCCACTAATGAACCCGGTCCACTGTGGCCTGCCTGTGTGCTGCCACCCACATTACCTACAAGGCATGGCTTACTTTGAGCCCATAAAAGCTGAAGCATGATCCAACAATTTAACAAAATAGGCATAAAATTTCTGTCACATCAAAAATAATGCACTAATTAAGACTTCAATTAAATGGCAACAAACATGTGTTAATCTCACAACATAAAAATATGTTTATTCTGAACACCACAAATAACAATGCATTCGGGTTTTATGATTTATGCACTGAAATAAACGAACATAAGATTCCCCTTTTACCACGTTATTTACTCTACGCTCCTATCCCATCAATTTCCCTGCTTTTTTCCTTCCTCCCTTCCATTCACTTCTCCCGCTCTCTTCCATAAATCTTCTTTCCCTTCCCTGCTGTTATGTTCATTCCATAAAAGCAACACATTTAATACTGGAGAGTCAAAATCAGATCAATCACATCTTCAAAAAACATGCACACGACACTCTTTGTCTACAATCATCTCATCTCGACCTACATACAGCCACGCTGCTAATCAACCCATAGTGTAATAAGCTTCTACTGACTACACAGGGACACATGAAGTTGCTGTACTAATACTTAAGACGTAACATGGTAAGCTATCTAAGTGTTAATTAGTCCGTTGAGTAAGCCAGCGCAGTCAATATGTCACCACAAAAAATCGCCTGCAAATTCAGTCATGAAAGCTTCCTCTGTGAGCCCATGATAGCATCTCACTGTTGTGTGTAGAAAAAAATGCATTTGGTAGCAGCAATTTTAATTACCTTCCTCTGTAAAAAGAATTGACATTTCAAAAAATATGGATTACTAATCGACACGAATATACATTAGACACACTATCACTACTCTCAGTCTCTACACAACACATACTGTAATGTGCATTTTGACCATGACCATTATTGAATATTTTTATACATAATTTTTTTATTTACATTTCATTACATTTACAGTTCACTATGAAATGTCCAAAGTCTGCTTAGAGTAGGAAGTGTTACACATATTATTAAATCTACATAATCTTCAATAGATGAGTAGTTGCATGGTACAATTGCAATAGTTATGCAATCAGCCAATAGCAGGCTCTGACAAAAAGTTGATCTGTAAATGTGTGGATCTGTGGATGATGTGTAACGGTTAGGGCTTAGGTTGAGAAAGAATTAAACTAATAAATTAATTACAGCGTTACCCGATGCAACATCCACAGATCCACTTTATAGCTGGGGCTGCTAACTGCCATGAATGCCAGTACATTTATGGCTGCTCATACTATTTGCACTTTTAGTGCGACCCTTTGACCCTGCTAACTCAATGACATAAAATTTAGACAATGTCAGATTCTTTGAATTTGTCCAAAAAAAGTCGGTGAGCCCCATGCCGACACTATGCGCTCCATAGATTTTCTCATCAGCAGAGTAGACCGTCCTGGTAGGTTGGTACTGTCGCAAGTCATGCACGCTAACATAATATTCATATCGTTTAAAAAACAAATAAACAGTTTAACAAACCAGTGTTAACAAAATAATCACACGTTAGTATCCACGGTTTGCACAAAAATACTATATCGCAACCATGAAAACGGACTGTAAACATAAACAGGAAATGTTTACATCAGCTGGTAATGACTGCCGTAAAAAATAAGTAAATCAAAAATTCGTTGACACGAAGTCAACGTCTCACGGACCAAAAAAATCACAAAACTCCCGAATCTCGGAGGAAAAGTCAACTCCACTGGCTTCTAGATCTATTTATCTCAATTTGTTTTACTGTGTTTGCTATGCAGTAGTTGCCAGTGCAGGATATTTAGTTAAAGTTCTAATTTGTTATGGTCTACGTACCCAGTAACTGCATGTGCTTTTTGTAGATAAAGTTGAGCTAAACTGGACTAATCTGCACACCTAATTTTGCACTAATTATCATTATCGTATTGTATAACATGGTGTCGTAATTTTACAATGCAAAATAAAGACAGTTGGTAGAACATTATTGATATATTTGATCGAAAACGATGTCCGTCAGAAGTCTACGTGTGGAATGCCAACAAATTCTACTGCTTTCAAGCATTAAATAATTCACTGCTGCAGTTGATATTATGAACACGGGTTCTAAAAACTTTACTGAAAAATCAGTACTATAAATTTGCTTTTTTGTTGGAATCGTTACTGAGAAATAAACAATTTAAGTCACTGACGAAAGCACAAAAGCTGCCGACATCACTGCTCAATCATGTCAGTACTCAATAGCAGACGAGGTGAGTGTGGAAATTTTGGCGGGAAATTCGAGTCTCGTATAAAAGCGATCTTGGTGCACACACTGCTGTGACTGGCATTTGTAAAATTTGGTTATCGGGTTTAAGTGTTTATTCCTGTCGACGAAACCTTAATTTTGGTACGATGCAAGTTGTATTTTTGTTGTTACGTAAATTAAATGCACTCTCGTCGTTGGGCAAGTAGTTGTGACTGTAAATTGAGGTGTTTTGGTGTTGTTATGATACTATATATATGTATCTGATATTAATTTATATCATATGGGCAGACAAGTTTTGTTAATTGAATTGCAGAAGTGCTCTTGAAGATGTCTCAGGGTCCTAGCACGTCGTCGGGTACTTCAAAATCAGCAGGATCGAAGGCGAAGAGCGCACATCCATCTTATGCTGTGATGGTCCAGCAAGGTCTTGCGGCTATGAAGGTCGGTTAGAATTTTAAAATGGTTTATATATATCTAGGTCTTGCTATATACAACTGAATGACTATTTAAGCCTACTTTGATAAATGTTACATTTTTACATAGTGAAATTTAAAGCGTTGATTATCATCAACCTTTTCATTCTTCTAAAATAGTTTTGTGCATTAGTGATGACTCGATATATCAAAAATATTGATATATTGTTTCCAATAGGTCCTATCAATATATTGTATTGTATCGTCAAAAAAATACAGACTTTTTCGATATATCGCGATATTTCAAAATATCACCATATTTTTTTAGATATTTGCTGCAGATTCTTTACTACACTGTGTGACTGGAAAGTAAGATTACAAATGTGACGAGTTAATGGTGTCATAATTTAATTACAGTCATACTATAAGTTCACTGAGAGATACATTTTTGTTATCTAAATCATATGTTTTGCTCAACGTTCACGTCTTGTTCCTGTGCTTGTATAATTTCTTTACATATTTAATAACTTTGTTAGGTCACCGGAACAATAGTCCGGAAGGCCTTATTCTTTTTTTTCAACACAAGATCTCTGAGGTCCCTCAGCGAATCGCTGCAAAATTTTGCCACATGGTCAGAAGCGTGTTCAATTTTATAATCCGTGTCCAAAAAATTTTGGGGCCAAAACATGGTAAATTTGGCTTGATTTCAGACCCCTTCCCACTTTGAGTGCGAATATCTTCAAAGCGGATATAGATATCCAAAATCGGAAAACTAGGTGGTCGATGGCATTTCCTCCATGTTCAACAAAAAAGTTCGGTGAACCACGGAGATCATACCCATAACATCTACTTTTGTGGAAAACCATACTCTGGCCCTTAGAGAGTGCTGTGCCCCTAAATTTTTACATGCGCTATAGAATGGCGAAATTATGCTAAGGGACACCACACCAGGGACGGGGTCCCCCTTACAATTTTTTTTACACACGAAAGTAGCTACTGCTTTCAGTGCATCTTAGCCATCGCAATTCTTTCCGTTTGTCTGTCTGTCACACGGGTGGATCAGTCAAAAGCGGTGCAAGCTAGAATCACCAAATCTTACCCGTCGGCTGCCTGGAAGACTAGTTTCAGGAATCGTAAAGCTTTTCCATAAATTTGAAGGGGGCCACCCCGAACGAGGGCACTAAATGAGAGGGGGTGGGCAGAATTTGCGATTTTTGGCCAATAAGTCGCTCTATCTCAGTAACGGTGCAAGACAAGGCCTAGGTTACTATTAATCACTAATAGGAAGTCGTATACTGGCTCTCGATTGGCGCCAAATTCAATGACCTTGAACGCCAAAATAGGGGGTTTTATGGATTTTTTGGCGATTTTGGGCTGCGACACAAGTCTGTATCATTCACAAGGAGGCGCCACGGTACTATCATTATGTGCACTTCGGCATGACTGTAATAAAGGTGTTGTATTTTATCCCAAATTCCTGCAAATCTAACTCAAACAGCGACAAATTTTCGTTGTACGATTTCGTTGTATTGTGAGCGCAATAATTTATTATTTAATACATTTCTGATTGCACAGTATTTGGTGAAACAGTTTGCATATCTTACAGCGTAATTTGTGACATTTTGTTCGATGGTTCTGCCACCTCGGGAATCGGTTTACAACGCTTAGCACTAACTAACACTGATTGATTGCATTGCTTGAGTTGTTATATTTTTACGCGCGAAAGCAGCTACGGCTTTTATTGCGTCTTAACCATCGCAATTCTGTCCGTCCGTCTAACTGTCTGTTCATCCGTCCGTCACACGGGTGGATCAGGCAAAAGCGATGCAAATTAGGATTACCAAATTTTCACCGTCGGCTGCACGGAACTATTGTTATGCGATCCAGATGAAGAATTTGGTATTTGTGTATTAACTTAGCGTGAACATCCCAATTTTCAGCTAAACTACTAAACCGGAACTGCTATAGGCTTTCGCGCGTCTCGTGAGCATTAGCTCAAATTTATTTTTACAGTGAGGGTCAAAAATTGGCTTAAAATTCAGCGTATTAACACGCCTATAACTTTGGGGTTAGTGGGAGTAAGCTCATGAAACTTTGCCACATGACGTGCATAAGGTGGGCTCTGGGAATTATCCCTTATGTACAACTTTTGGGGGGCACCAACTCCTTAAAATTTGGGAGGGTAAAAAACGTCTAAAATTTGGCGCGACTTAGGACTAATTTCGACTTTGACCGCAAATATCTCAGGAACCGGTTGAGATATCGAAAACAGGAAACAAAGTTCATTGAGAGCAATCCCTGCTGCGTTAGATAAAAAATTAGGTAAACTTTGGTCTACAAACAAAAAAAATTATAGATGCCGATGTTGACCCACCCAAAATCGACTGTTCGTGCGATTTTGAACAACTTTAGAGTTTGGTTGCAAATATCTCTGGAACGGATCAAGACATCAGCAATCGGAAACAAACTTGATCGACTGTCATCACTCTTGCATCGGACAAAAAAATTGGTGAACTTTGGTTCATTAACAAATAAGTTATAGGCACAGATGTAGACCCACCCTAAGTTGACAGTGCACATTCTGCGTATGCTATTGCATTTGAGTTCCGGCCAAGTGACTTTGCTACCAGGTAAATTTTAACCCCCAAACTATTCTATCCCTCTTGCGTAGGGTACTGGCCTGTGGTTAAGGTGGAATGTGTTCACCTATGTCGAGTGGCAGGTAACACTGATTTCATGTGGTAGCTCGAGATGGGTTTCCATGAAGAGATACAGACACTGACCCTTTTTAACATTTCACTGTTATCCTGCTAGTAGGCATGATGTTGATAATAACAAGGTGAAAGTGCAGCAATGAGCCAGAGTCAGAAAAATGTTAGGTGCTTTCCAGACTCCCAGAGTGCATTCTTGTCGTAATGATTTTGCAAAAGTTCATTGTAAAAGATTGATCTAATTTATACCCTGTCAGTCAACTTGTGGAAGCTTACAAACAGTAAGTGGACTGTAGGCCTACTGTTAATAAACTGCCTTCTCCTTCGATGTCATGGCGATGCAGAAGCATGCTTGGACAGCCTCGTGTATTTCCTCCATTGTCTTCTGTTCTCAGCCTCGTGTGTTGCTTATGTGAGTGAGAGTCCTATCATCTGGCAATCGTCCGAAATATTACCAGTCCAGCAGTTCCTCAGTCGTCCTCGGTGTCTGTTTCCATGAACACGACCATATAGGGCTTGGTCAACTGGTGTGGCCATCGGTAAGGCTGCATTCAAAATTCATGGTGGAAGTATTTAAGCCAGCGGCTTCAGATCCTGTCCACAATGTCATGCTGGATGTTGAGCTGATTCTTGATGTCTGTATTTCTAATGTGAGAGATTCTTGACACACCAAGAATTTTCCATAGACGTCCCATCTCGAATGCTCATAGCTTGTTTTTTAGTCTCTCCAGCTTTCAGAGTTGTAGATCAAAATTCCTATCACCATGGAGTTGTATACAAGAACCTTTGTTTCCATGCTAAGGTCCTTGCTTTTCCAGATAGTAGCCAATGCGTTTATTCCATCACAGGCCAGTTCAGTTTTTCTTTAGATATCATGCTGTGTAGTGCCATCACAACTAATCACTCTTTCGAGTAGGTGAACTTGTCTGTCTGCTTCAGTCTCTGCTGGTTGATGGTTATAGTCATCGATTCCGGGTGTCTGCAATGTGCTGGACTTCAGAGACAAAAATATGTTAAAACTTGAAAATCATACAAAAATAGTATGTTGCCACAACTATTGAAAGTGTTGCGGTTTTTGTGCACCACTTAACTTTGTCTCTTTGCTTCCTAAACTTAATATCGAAGACTGACTTTGAAATGACTGGTGTTGTGTGCTGTGCGCTCTGTACAGGGCAAGACGGCATCCCGTCAGGCACTGCTGAAATACATGATGAAGAACTACAGCCTTGGTCAGGATGAAAAGGCCGTTAACGTACACCTCAAGTTGGCTCTCAAGAGTGGCATCGAAAAGGGTCTGCTGGTCCAGTCGACTGGAAAAGGTGCGATGGGAAGTGTCAAGCTTAACAAGAGTGCAGCCAGTCCAGCAGCTAAGCCAGCCGCTGCTAAGAAACCAAAAGCTGCTGCGGCTGTGAAGAAGCCCAAGGCAACTACTGCAAAGGCTGCCACTAGCAAGAAGACCGTGAAGCCGAAGAAAGTTTCGCTGGGTATAGCCAAGCCCAAGAAGCCAACCTTGACCAAGAAAGCTACGTCTAAGGTGACTGCCAAGCCAAAGGTGGCTCCGAAGAAGACGGCTGCAGCTAAGCTGAAAGCCACTAAGGCAAAGCTCGTCAAGCCAAAGGTTACTAAGGCAGCAGCTGCGAAGGGAAAGAAGCCTGCAAGTAAGAAGTGAACATTTTGGACATTGAACAGGCCATTAGTTAACTTACTATGCTGTTTTGATATCGATTTAAGCATCGTTTCGGTTTTTTAAAATTCACTGATTGACATTTCTGCTGGATTCTTGTAAACTGTTTAGCAGTAGCAGTAGGCTTATTACTGTTGCTTTAAAAAATGAACAGTTTGGACAGTGAACAGTCATTAGTTAACTGGCACTATGCTGTTTTGATACTGATTTAACCATTGTTTCAGCTTTTCGGAATTCATTAGTGGACATTTCTGCTGCATTCGTGTGAACTATTTAGCAGTAAGCTTATTGCTGTTCTTTAGAGATTAAGTTGAGTGCATCTGCACCTGCATTTCAAAACTTCTATGTGGACTGTTTAATTAACATGCCTACAACCCTACACATTGTCCATTTGAGAACTTTTTTGCACATTGTGCATTTGAGAACTTTTTATGTGACTTTGGTTTAATGATGATTAGGCCTGTAGCATTATAGTTGTCATTTCTTGTAAAAAAAAACTTATGTGTAGTGTACTGAAAGATTTGCATGACAATTTATAAGCTGTCATAGGTTCATAGCTAAATTATTTAGTAGCTACAACTGGTACATGTAAAGTAAGCACAACGTAATTTACTAGTAGGCTTACCCTTGCTTGGTTGCATGACGTCATGTTTATGAAATAAATGACATCATAGTTTAAGTTTTGTATTTTTGGCAAATGTGAACCAATTTTTATCAGTTGCTGGAATTTGGGGCCCCCGGGAAGGGGTAAGGAAGGATGGAACTCAAAGTGGAGGAGAGAAGGGAAAGACAGCGAAGATAACGAAGCGGGGTAAAGGATAGGGAAGTGAATTGGGAGAAAACATGGGGCGAGAAAAGGGGGGGAGAAGGGGAAAATGAGAGGAGAAAAAACTTAAGCCCGATTTTGATTGTAGATTTGGGGTATAGAAGCCCTGCACAAAATTGTATTTTTTTCAAGAGATTTCTGCAATTTGATTACCAAAATTTGACATCAAAGATGTCCGGAAAGCACCTTGTCCAGAAAAAAACTTTATATTGTTAACCACACCTGAGTCAAGTGGGCAACATTACTGTTCAGTAGCAAGTATTTGGGTTGACCACTGAGCAGTTATGGTGGATTTAACTAGTATACCATAGCACTGCATTTTACGTGTGTGCTTTTGGCATTGTGTACCGGTAGATAACCAACAACATGGAGAACAGCGCTATAAGCATGTTGGGAAATTTCGCAATGATTTGGAGTGTTCGCCCTGAGCAGGTGCTGATTGGGGGCCATTCAAAAAGTATGTCACGTTTTTTTGACAAAATTTGACCCGTCTTCCCCTCCATCACAAACTGTCACACATGGCCAACCCCCCTATGAAAAATATGTCACAGGCCACAATACCTCCCCCCTCAACTGTGTGCATCTTACCAAATGTAGCACAGTAATTACCAAGCCAGCAGCTAAGTTACTTATCTACCCATAAATAGAATAAATGTATAAATGCATCCATCCATTATCATAATTATTTCGAACATTATTTTACAGTTTACATGCAGTAGTCAATTAGCAATGAAAGAACAGTTGAGTCATAACAGCCAACATCCTACTGTGTCTGAATGTGTAGGCAACTGGGCATTTTATCAGAGGCACAAACATTGGTCAGGCCTATAAAAAAATTTTCACAAAAGCATGACATCACACGTTTCTAAATTTTCCCCTCTCACTTTGTCACACCCCATCTGATCCCCCCTCTTCAGGTGTGACATGTTTTTGGAATGCCCCTTTTAAAAACTAACATTTTGATTTATGCACATGTTTAAGATGGCAAAGCATTGAAAAACAACCTTTTTTGCAATTTTTCATGAAATATGTAAAGGCAGCTGGTTAACTGCCATGCTCGTCCATTTCTGCGTGCAGCAGATTCTCATCATTTGGATAATAGCTGCAATAATCTAGCATTTATAAACTGACAATTTCATTTTACCAACTCACAACATTATAGTATAACATTTACACATAAGATTGAGTATTTCAGAATAAATGCAAGCACTACAAACATTGACGCAACAGTGTAGAAAAAAACGTGCTCTAATTGCTTGATGTTTGCTTGACGTTTGCTCGATGCTTGCTTGATGTTTGCTGGATGTTTGCTTGATCGTGTAAACGGGGTATTTCACTCTTGTCAGCTCTCAAACTTTTGTTTTACAATCGTATATCCCAAGGCCTACATAAAACATACCAGTCTGCAAACTGCAAAATAATTCTAGTATGAGGTGCTTTCTGAAGTGTCGCAACGATTAAAAAACATTTCTGGCGTTCTGTCGATCAACCGGCGTTTGGCGCGAAGTCAGCAGTACACCGTCACAATAAAAAAGTGCCACTTTTATTTTTTGAATATCTACCTGAAACATATGCCAGTTTTGATAATTTTTGGCACGCAGCATCAAGAAGAAACTTGACGTAAAAGAGTTGTATAGCCAACCGCACCTAAATACGTTACCTTGTGAAATGCGGAAGTTGTAGTTTGGCCGTTTACAGCAATGAATCCATACTTAGGAGCACATGCGTCGACTCAAAATATCACAAAGGCCACAGAATCATTGAAAATTTGTTACATATTTAACATTAATTGTATTCATTCGACGAACTGATATGATGCATGAACATCGAGTGAGCCGCTCTGGGTCGCGCGTTATTGAATGACCGCACTCTAAATTGAATGTGCTGCTGGCGAGTCGCGTCAACGTCCACCGCTTGCACTCGTGCTGAAAAAGAACATTTTGAACACAAGTAATAATAAAAATGATATAACACGCGAAACTTTCTGAGAGATAACCAGACCCGTCGAGAGCCACAGCGGGGCCCGGGAAAATATTTTTGGGGGGCCCCTATGAAAAAAATTGAATTTATCTTTTTTAAAATTTCGCATTCTGCTGTACTTTGTATTTTTGAGTGACGGCGGGGACCTTCAAACGT
>Ga0209367_1012095_pt1 | contig 11354 bp, 6 predicted proteins | sample WorMetLIZISLAND2_FD_187412 | JGI IMG/M metagenome (GOLD analysis project Ga0209367, IMG submission 187412) | Marine gutless worms symbiont microbial communities from Max Planck institute for Marine Microbiology, Germany - Olavius geniculatus... ... | reverse complement strand
TCAGGAAAAGGCAAAGCAAGACGTGGCTGACGAAGTGAATGAGGCAGTTGATTCCAGAGATGAGGAACGAAAGGAACGACTGGTAATTTTTAAAGAGGAATGAGTAGATGGACGAGCGAGAGTGACGACGGATGAGGATCGAGTGTTACGTTGTGGCTGGAGAGAGATTAAATTATAAATTATAAATTACACTGCCTCCGGGCGCCGGTTCAAAGTGGCCGAAAGGGGCGCCAGAAGGGCGCCAGATTCCAAGGCTCCATTTCTGAAACAGCATTATGCTGTTCTCGATTTTTGACAAACCCACCAAGCATTATGTAGTGAACTTGACGGATATAATGTTTACACACCATTCTGTCGCCTGTATGTCGTTCGGTGGGTGTTTAGCAGCGTACACGTGACGTCACAATGACAATGACGTCATTGCATCGTCGTCACTCATAGATAGCTTCAAAACGGTTGTAGTTACGAACCTCAAACTACGTTACTCAATGCACTTTCTCCTTCGTGCATATTTTTGCGTGCTTTACCCAGGGACAGTCCGGACATGACCCTTTTATTTTTGACAAGGGGAGGGGTGGCCAAGGTAACGTAACCCCTGAATTTTTAAGCGTTAAATGTCAATATATTTAAAACGGCTAAAGATATAGACTTCAAATTTAACGCGCATGTTTACATAGTACACTACAGTACGGACATGACACTTCAACAATTGTAAGAAACGTGGAACGTGGTCAGGGTCACGTGACCTTAATTTTTTTGCATTTTTGGACAAACCACGATGACCATTGTTTCATCAGTGAAGCAGAAAAGTGCATCATCGAACAGGGTTTAAAACTGTGTTTTCAGACACAAAATGCGTAGTAGGAAATAGCGAGTGTGTACTACAGGAATTTATCTCATGTGAGTGTAATAGCACTTTTAGCCGACCGGACTAACGTAACGGTCGAGTTATGGTACGGTTGTTGTCTGTCTTCTGTCACCTGTCCGTCTGTCACGGATGTATTGTGATTACGCATTGAGCCTTAGGGGAAAATGTTTACAAAAAATAATTAGCCCTATGTCGAGGCTCTCCACTTACAAAATATGAAGGATGCAGTTTAAAAACAATTTTAAATTTGGGGTTGAATAAAGTAAAGTAAAAATGTGCATTTTAATGGAAAACTGGCCATATCTTCAAAAACGGTGAAAGATAAGGCCAAGGTTGCTGTTGATCACTAATAGGAAATTGCACAGTGCATACACTCTTTCAGGTGAAATAAAAAAATCGACTTTAGATGACCTGGAAGGTTACTGAAAACCAGTACCCCAGTACCGTCGGCTATCCTAGCGACAGCTGCTCTTTTCGTTTAACAATGAAGTAGTCCAGTGTGACCGATTTTAAGTGGAAAAGCAGTAACCTTGTTAGAGAATAAATACTGAGTCAAATCCGAGGAAATCTTTACAATTGTTACTGCCAGATGTCATCTTTTAAGGCTAAAATGAACCAAGTCCAATATCTCTGTCTTAAACCCCACTGGGGAAGCTTATGGCGCTCCCTAATTCTTAGCTGAATTTCAGGACAAAAACGGCAGGGTTCAAAAAGACAGGGAGGTAAAATTTTTTTCGTGTAGATTGATCATCCTTCGACTGAATTATGAAAGAAAACAGAAGGGAGCCTTTTATGAAACACCGTGTGTAGAATACATTTTTAAAACCCAGTATAAACGGCGCGCCAGGGGGGGGCGTCGTGCGTTATCTTGCTTCCGGGCGCCGACGACGAAGTTACGCCACTGTATTTTGTTGACAATTTGCAGCCATCAGTCAGAAAATTAGAACTTCCTCCCTGTCCCAGATTTTTAACCCACAACGCGGTGACAGCCCTGGCCACAGTCAATACTAATAGATTACTATTACAATCAGTACTACTAGACTACTACTACAAAGCGGTCCATAAAAATATGCCACTTTTATTTTTTGAATAGGTTCGTTAAACAATGACCGATTTTAACATTTTTTGGCGTGCGACATCAGCAAAGAACTTGACACAAACAGCTGAAGTTTTGGCAACCTCACTTTAATACTGTTGGTACACTACTTTTTGAAATGATTAACTGGAAAAGCTACAAACACGACTGGCAACATACACTAATAAGTGTCTGTCAAAAAGTCGCACGTGTCACGTCACATCCTCTTTATTACAGCATGTGCTCAAAATGTTCTCCTCCAGCGCGAATGCAAGCGGCAAACGTTGACACCACTTGCAAACAGCAGGCTCAACAACACAACAGCTCAATATCACAAGGTAGTGTAGCAACAGTATTAAAGTGAAGTGGCCAAAAGTATCATCATTTGCATCGAGTTTCTTTCGGATGTTGCACGCCAAAAATTATTAAAATCAGTCAATGCTGCACGAAGTGGCACGTTTTTCTATGGACCATGCTGTACTACTACTACTACTACTGGGCCTACTACGAAAACAAATAATACTACATGATGAACACGGCAATCTGATGAAAAAGTTGTCAGTGATGACCATTCATAAACACCGGGTCAGACGACAACAAATCATCCATGCCAAACCGGACAATTCCATCATGGATTCCCCTGCTGGGATTTCCCAACATGTACAAAGTCCACACAAACAACATTCGGTATGGAAGGCTCTAGTTTGTGGAGACTTGGACACAGTTCCACAAACCCTCCGGACTGGGGCGCCAGAGATCCATCCGGTAGACCAGTCCAGACTAGGATCCAGTCTACCACCACCAAGTCCAACTCAAGTACAACCCAAGTACAACCATGACCCAGTCACCTACCACCAGATATACAGAATGACCTCACTAACAAGTCTTGAGTCAACAGCAGCAACTCTGTCCAACAAGCAATTGTCCACAGATTGTTTGTTCTCTGTGTCAATCTTGCTTGGCAAAGATATGGAAATATCCCAGTTTAACAGAACACCTGTTGAAGTGACTTACAACCCTTTGTTTATATTTAAAATATTTGCCACATGAACCACAGCAAAACTGCTTAAATTCTGAGTGTTTAGGCTGATGATGTCGCAATTCACCTTTAGTGAAGAAACTCATTGGACATTCATCACAAACATACGGCTTCACACCTTCATGACGAAGTAGATGTGTCTTAAAGTTACCATTGCGGCTGAATTTCTTCTGACAAATGTGACATGTGAACCAAGTACCTTCATTGTGTGACTTCAGCAGATGTGCCTTGAGATGGTGATGTTGCCTAAAACTATCTGAACAGTATCTGCATGAGTACGGCTTAGCATCAGTGTGAGTATAAACATGAAGCTTCAGATGACGGCTACTTTTAAACATCTTCCCACAGTAACGACAGTCATAAGGTCTTCTGTTGCTGTGCACATCACGTTTATGTGACTGCAAGTGACTCGATGTGCAGAAACTTTTGTCACACAGTGAACACTTGTACGGTTTGTTTCCCGTGTGAAATCTCATGTGCACGTTTAAGTGTCCAGACTGACTAAATGCCTTGTCACACTCAGGACATTTGAACGGTTTCTCTCCACTGTGAATTCTGCTGTGTGTAACAAGATTTCCTGACAGTGTAAATTGTTTGCTACAAACAGCACATTGAAACGGTTTCTCTCCAGAATGACTTCGTCTGTGTACTGATAAATGTGCTTTGCTTCTAAAACACTTTCCACATTCAGTACACTTGTATTTACTGCTGTAAATATGTACATATGTACTGACAGGTAATGCTGTGTAGCAAAACATTTCTCACAGTAAGTACATGAGTACACCTTGTCCAAAGTATGTGTTTGTTTGTGCACATTCAAACTATATTTTCTTGCAAAGCGTTTGTTACACCCTGTACACAAATAGGGTTTTGCCTTGTCATCATGTGGATGCTCAGTGATATCGTTATTATCAGCTTCAAGCTTCACCTCAAATGAACTTTCACCTGTACAGTACGCAGCACATGCAAACAAAATTAAGACGTTCAAAACAAGTGCGTAATGCTGGAAAAAATAAAGTGCAAAGAACTTTCTCTTAACGAAGATAATGTTCATACGAACACCGAGTCCGTCCAATGCATTTAGATAGTTTACAGTATATGTCTGTATAAATATAATCAGTGAACCATTTAGACTTGTAAAAAAATTAAAGTGTTTAATTTTAAATTGTACAGCAGCAATATTATTGTCATCCTTCGCTATTATTATGACTAAACAATTAACGTTGTCAGTCACGTGACCATTCGACTCGCGGTGGGCCACTTTCTATGGGTGGTCCATTGTGAGCATGCGTATATCTTGCACCATTATGGAGATATGGCGTCTCAGAAGTTGGACGGATGGACAGACACTCAGGTAATTTTATACTCTGTCCAATGCTATGCATAGCATTGGACAGACAACAAGCCATTTAGAAGTACAGCTGTGAATTGGTATTTAACAGCAAGGCTTGGTAACTAAGTAACTTATTATCTGAGTACAAAGCAAGTGACAGAAATTCGGTATTTGACATCACAGCGCCGTCATTTAGGTGCAACCATTATTTTGCTCACCATTAAAGCAATTCGGCACTATGGTAATCACTAACATAGTCTAAAGCCTTCTTCATTTGATTTTACCAACTAAAGTCAGCTTGTAAGGACGCCATATTCATAGCCCCATCTAAAGTTACCCAAATGTTTTTGCTGTTTTAGAGGACTGATATCATCACATCATCCTTACACACAGTTGTAAAATGGTGAGTTTTTTACATATATATTTCCTGTTTTATTGCCAAAAGTCGAGGAATGAGCCTGACACATGTAAAAAGCGCTATAGCAGGATCCGTATAAGGCGATTTATGGGTATGCACCATCAAATGCCGCCAATTGCACTTTCCCCTGACCGACCCCTGTTGCCATGGCAACGGAATTTGGGACAGAATTGGCTATAAATCGGCTTGTGTAAGAGATATCTGTGAGATTTTTTGCACCTGTGGGGGAGTTTTCGGAAATGGGCCATCAAATGCTGCTAACTGAATTTTACCCCGACCGACCCTTGTTGCCATGGCAACAAAATTTAAGACAAAATGGGCTATACCACGGCTTGTACAACAAATATCGCCAAGATCATTGCATCTGACGAAGGTGCGGGTTGAGGGTTTGGCAATTAGATGACGTCAGTCGAAGTCTACCACAGTAAACCCTGATTTCCAGGTAAAATGAGCAGCAGCGTAGTAGGAGCAGCAGCAGTAATAAACACATCCAACGTTCTGTACCCGACCGGAGGTATACTGCTCAGCCTTAACACAATATTCGATTATTCTGATGAGAAATGCTAAACAATTTGATTAGTTTTAGTATTCTGCTTTTAGTTGCATTCCAACATTATTATTACATGCAGCATTACAACGTTTTGGTAAATAAGTGACCTTTTGTCCGGTGGTGACATTTCTGGTGGCCTTTTGTGTCTCAAATAAAACATCCCCAACATACATGTGTAGTTATGCACAACTGCAGCATTTCTTGATGTTGAGGTTGGATTTGGAAATTATTGTAGTTAAATTGCAAACAAAAAATGTCAATGTCTATGATACAGCATCATTTTCAACAAAACACTTAAAACGATACAATTAAGCACAATTCACAAGTAAAATTACTGTTTATCAAAAGCAATATATGTGTCTAACAGAATTTAAAAATTTCAAGTCATTTCTGCAAATTTATGTTATTAATGCATGTTTTAATATACATGCTGTTTAGAAAATTATAAATATATACCTAAGTTGAACATTTTTATCACAGTGCAGCATGGTAGCTCACATTGTTGTAAGGGCGATGAACGTTAAGTATAGCAAATCGCGTTTGGGGGTCCTGTAACTCCGTAACCCCTTAACTGATTTCCTAAAAACTTGGCATCAGTGATCACATCGACACCCGACCCCACACGCAAAATTTAGTTACAATCGGTTAAAAGGGAGCGTGGCTGCACATGTGCGATTAGTATGCACTGTGATTAGTATTAGGCACGCAGTAACAAGATGTTGACAGTGTAGTTTCTGACTTGCAACGCACATGATGACACATACGTGAAACAGTGTAGACTAAACACATTAGATAGATATTCTATGTTATGGCAAATGTTATTATTTCGGAAGTTTTGTGTTTCTTAATGAACAATTATGAGAAGCTAACTGCTAATAAGCTGAAATTTGTTGACAAATTTCTATAAGGAGGAAGAATTAGGCACGGCAAAAGAGATTTTGTTCAAAGCTATTTCAACTGCTGTTCAGCATGTGGGTCGTGATATCGACCTGCTACGCCTTCCGAAATGGCAAGGACCAAACAAGTCGATGATTTGATAACACTGTACGATATCGTGGATGAACAAAAGCTTAATGATGAACTTCCTGTGTTTGTTGCGACAAATTTTTTGTGCATTCCATTCCTGAATGCAGATTCAATGAGTGTTGCCAAGGTTGTGCAGAAATTTGACACATAGGCAAAACAGTGTAAAATGAACACATTAGTTCAGTAGCAACAGCAATGTAAGACACAATACAAAGCTAACATACCAACACTTGGCTGAATGTTTACATCAGCAAGCTGACTCATCAACCTACAAAAACATACATCATAGTCAGCAATATTGTTTTTCTAGCTAGCCGGATATAGCTGTCATTGAATGCCAAATTATACACTGTGTCCAGAAAAAAAGTTCTCAGATAACTTTAATATTGCATAAGAGCTTGAACACACTTAACTCAGTTGTGACATCTGTTATCATGCAGTCGTAAGTCATATTACAGGTCTTAAATGTCCAACGGTTCATCTCTCAATCATATTTGGGCTCCTTTGTCACAGACAAAAAAGCACACAAAATCCAACATCAGTGTGAACGTTCCTCATGCCAATTTTCACTTAAAGGGTCACAGTTTCTATGAAGCTCAAGTTGTTAAGACTCAATAAAATTATGCACATTTTACTTAAGTGCACCTGCTGTAAACATGACCTGACATATTATTTACCACATAAGCCTATGCTTCAAAGTTCAGGACTAATTAGGTCAGGCCAACTTTGTACAAGCAATGAAAATAAGCAAGCAATAAAAATAAATAATAAATTCTCTCACAATTTAGCAATGAGCAAAGACTAACATATTTAGCACCAATAAAATAATCACAGCTTGGATATGCTATTTACTAAAACATAAATTAAATGTAGAGAACACTAAGGGTAAGGTTAAAACTATAATCAAAAACAGCTGTCCACCTTTAGCAAAATTAGTACAATACAAATATAGTTGGATAGATGAGGTCTTATATTGAGCAATCACAGTTAGAATCTGCATCTGATGACATCAGGCAGTCACCAAAATCAAACGGAAACTTGTAATGCTTTAACAGACAAAAAATATACGAACGAACGTTTTACTGGGTCTTTGTAGTCTAACCACCGGTGTTGCCTTTAGTTTGTGATCAACAATGATGTCTGTTGACAAATAGCTGCAGATGCAAAATACAAACCACAGAAAACTAATACAAAAATACCATCATGGCATCATGGTGGAAGACGATCCCAACCTAAATTTTGGTGTGTAAACAGTGCCGGCATTAGAGAGTTGAAGGCCCTGCTCCAAATACAAGCGTGAGGCCCCTATAATAGGGGGTTTGAAAGCTGAGCCCTCAGCAGGGTCCAAGGGCAGAGCCGGTGGAAGGGTCCCCCATACTCCCCCTGATGCTGAAACACTTTTGGCTTTTGGACGTTTACTGAAAGTTGCAAATTTGCCCAGTTTAAAAAAATTGAAACGCAAAAAATCAGATACAATTTGTGTTGTCTTTTCAAAAAAGACGTCTGATAAGCCGCAATACGTCACAGATTACTGTACAGTAATGAAAAGTAATAGACTTGTCCACTTTGGGTAAACTTTCCACATGTTTATTCACTTTATATTTTGAATATATTTATTTGAAACTAGAATTTTTTTTCTCACCTAGCATAAGGCCCCTGAGCATATGTGAGGCCCCCTGGCCTGGGGGAAGCGTATGGCGGCCCTTCCGCCGGCTCTGTGTGTGAACAAATTTTCTTTCACTCATAAATTGCCTGTCCAAAAATAAAACATCTGGAGCTAAAAATGCCCCACTTTAAAGAATTTAGGGGCAAAAATAAACTTTTCAGTACCCATAATTTTCTCTTTCCTAAATTTGCAACCATCTGTTAGCAATTTGCAACTTCTTACCCACGTCCTACTTCACTAACCCACGATGCCGATGCAAAATACTACAAGAAATTTGAGCTAATGCTCACGAGACATGTGAAAGCCTATAGCAGCTCCAGTTCAGTAGGTTAGCTGAAAATTGGGGTGTTCACGCTAAGTTAATATACAAATACCAAATTCTCTATCTGGATTGCATAACGGTAGTTCTGTGGCGCCACCTTGTGAATGATAGACTTGTGTTGCAGCCTGAAATCGCCAAAAAATCCACAAAACCCCCTATTTTGGCGTTCATGGTCAGTCAGTCATTGATTTCGGCGCCAATCGAAAGCCAGTGTACGACTTCCTATAAGTGATTAATAGTAATAGGCCCCATCTTGCACAGTTACTGAGATACAGCGACTTATTGGCCACGGAAAAGCTTTATGGTTCCTGAAACTAGAGTCTTTCAGGCAGCCAACGGTGAAGATTTAGTGATCGTAGCTTGCACCGTTTTCAACTGATCCACCCATATGACGGACAGACAGACAGACAGACAGACAGAATTGCAACAGCTAAGACGCGCTGAAAGCAGTAGCTGCTTTCACGCACAAAAATTGCAGAGACAAAGGCAAAACTGCTGGACATGTTAGAGACTAGTGAAAGTCAAAACACAAGATGAAATCTCTAAATTGACAATTATACATGTATCTTTTGCCAGGCGAGAGCTCTAAAATTATATGAATACAAGTCGTCTCCGATGGGTGCTGCAAATAAAAATTCTTGTACGGAAAAAAAAATTTCAAAAATAAACATCCCTAAATGTGTTCCATGCTTATTAATATTTGAAAATAGTCACAGTACAAAAAATGACAATAAAAACTATTCTCAGTATGAAAAATTCCTGCTCAGACCATGTAAGGATGTAGGAAAGACTACCGAATTGGACCACTAGTGTCTGATTGGCACCAAATTAAAGGACAAAAGATGGCTTTAGAAAAAAGATACTTACTTTTGGGGTCCACATTGTGTGAAAATGAAAGGCGCATGGCTAGATCAGAAAAAAGTAGGGATGCATAGTGCAAAACGACATTCCACCATTACCTGGCCTCAACTAACCGATCTTTCTGAAACTCAAAACCAAGAAAGATATCCCGGATACGACCCAACATGCAAAATTTGGTTGATGTGCGATGACAGGAAGGGATCTGCGAAAGTGGTGAATTTTGGCTTACTTTTGGTTCTTTCTTTTTTTGTACACTTCGCATAGCGTCCAGATCACACCGTAGGACCGATCACGACCAATAAGGACTCAAAACGCGTGTTTCTCCGCACGGAAGTGTCTTGTAAAGGTCTCAATGACAAAAAGCAAAGTTTAGGGGTCAAAACTCCCCAAAAACATAATTTTTGGGGCCTGGATAGGCATTTTAAGCCAAATTTGCAAAATTTTCTAATCGCGATATCTCAAAAAGTATAAACTCGATGAACGCAAAATTTGAAGGGCAAGTTTAGGACCGCAAACGGGCTTCGTTGGTTGTCTGGCGTTACAAAATAATAATTCAAGATGGCGGTGGCCGCCACCTTGTATTTTTTGCACAAACACTAATAAATCAGCTGCCGTTTGAGTTAGATTAATGAAAGTTCGTAGGAGTGTAGCCAGCTACTACAGGCCATGTGACCAAAAATGGCAATAGTAATAAATTCAAGATGGCGGCGGCTGCCATCTTGAATTCAGTTTATCGCCAAAACCACAAATTTATTCTCGGGTAGCAATGTGTCACTCAATTGCAGTTTTCCATAATTTAACTAGTCTCAAACATGCATAACAACACTTAATTCTACCTATTTCAGTCACTTCTGAACATTAAAAGAAAAAACAACAAATTTTAACCGAAACAATTGTAGGCCTACCTCATGCAATATGCAGCCAGATGACAAAGCGCACCGCATCATTCACATCAGCAGTCGGCCAGAACGACATCGTAACGCACGCCGCACTATTAGACAAATTATAGAAATGCAGCAGTATCCACCTAAATGCTCCACAGTTGTCGATATTCGCATTCAACACTATAACGCACGCCATAACAGACAAAGCACGCTTCGTCTAGGCAGCCCGACTGACCGCCAACGAAGTGCACGTGATCGCCTGAGCACGCTAAAGGCCACAGAGGTCAGTCAACGTGACACTGGCGATCGCCGCCCGCCACACCCACTTCCGGCATAGATACAAAATTTTTAAGATAAAAAGACCTATAAATAGCCAATTTTCACACCAATTTTGGTACTTCCCGTTACTTAAGCACGACATAATACCAAAAAAAAATAAACAAACTAATGTGTTTACATTAAATTTTATAATCGGTCATCAAAAGGTAACTAACAGTATTCGCCAAGATATCACCTTAAAAACATGCATAACGAAAGTCATTCTACCGATACCAGTCAGTATCATATATTATGTACACAGCCGTTTAAAGTGGCGTAGTTATTTTAAACAATTACCCAATATAATGTTTATAATGTTTAATTTGTGTTGTAATTGCAGTTTCTTTTCAGTAAAAAGGTTAGAAACGTGTATATTAACATTTATTTACTTGATTAAACAACTTTTAAACCGAAAAAAATGACTTGCCGTACAGTATATTTTACGCCTAACAGCAGAATGTATACAAACATTAGTCCTTGTAGTCTAACCACCGGTGATGTCTAGTTTCCAATCATCCATGACGTTCAGAGACAAACAACAGTGAATACAAAATGCTCGTATCAACCACAATCTACTTTTTATTTCTGCACAGTGCGCTCTCACTGGCGAGGTTATTATGCAGCAGAAATGAGAAAGCAAAATGTATTTATTGTCAACACAAAACGGAAAACAGAAAGCAAAACAATAGAATAAAAGACGACTTGCAGTGGAATTAGAAATAAAAAAATAACGTAACGTGCTACAGCACCGTAAGTGCAAAATGCACTTGATTTCAATACGGCTGTTAAGTGACACAGTGCCGAAACTACTTCCGGATCGCTGGATCGTTTCTTTACATTTTTACACTGGCCTTTGTCGTTAGCAACGGTACGCAACATGGTACAGTGTTTTGCAGCAGACTGCAAACATAACAACGACTCAGATAAATGTAGATTCTTCCGATTTCCGCGTGATCCGAAAGAGTTGAAGAAGTGGACACTTCTTAGCAGGTAA
>Ga0209367_1012091_pt1 | contig 11356 bp, 10 predicted proteins | sample WorMetLIZISLAND2_FD_187412 | JGI IMG/M metagenome (GOLD analysis project Ga0209367, IMG submission 187412) | Marine gutless worms symbiont microbial communities from Max Planck institute for Marine Microbiology, Germany - Olavius geniculatus... ... | reverse complement strand
TTGTTTGTTCTATTTTCCCCAGGTAGTGTAGAAACAGATGTTGAGCGAGATGGGAAATTAAATTGTCACTTGACGACAAGTTGTCTCAGGAATATTCGTACCAAAAATTATTAAAATCCGATAATCTTTCTTCACATTACAGTCTAAAATGTTGGGGATGTTTTTTGGGGGGACACAGTGTAAACGAGAAAATTAAGAGTAAGAACGACAGACAAGGAAATACTGTAGAAACAAAAAATATAAATAGTGTTTTTAATCAGCAGGTGCGACAGCATAATATCCATGGATATATCCATGAATATATCCATGAATATCAATATCCACGGCAAGCCTGTAAATAACTGGCCAGGGCAGTAACTGAATATTTATCCGATCGCCGTATCAATAGCCGTTCAACTACTGATACGGCTGCTGGATAAATATCATGTGCCTCAACTTTGTCGTGTTATAGATAGCCTATAATCTTTTGTTTGCTTAAATGAAAAAATAACACAATAAACACAGCTAAATAAGCCATAATGAAATCGTACATTCCAGTCAGCCAAATATTGTACGGTCAGTCAAGTTGCAAAACTATCTCTAAGATAATAGGCTAAAAGGCAGAACGTAACGGAAATACTGTAGTGCTCAGCGGTGTCGTGTTACCAAAACTGTGCGGAGAAAGGGGGCAGTGGGTTGCAATTTTGCGATAGCCAACTGCAAATTTTTGCCAGACGCAAATAACATGGATACTCAGAAGTTCAGTTTTGCGCTCAAATTTTCAGCAAGAAGATGGGATTTAAGGCTGTGATTTTTGTAGAGTCAATGTTTTTGAACAAAAAAAACATTTTCCGACAAGGGAAAATTCCCAACAGGTTAAAATTTATGGGGAGGGGCAATTGCCTCGCTGCCTCTCGCTACAACTGATACTGTTATTGCAAGTTAGGTCGAACAACTATTAGGCCTATACGCCTAGAGTTCAAGAGCTCAACAACTAAGGACCCCTAACGCGTACAAAACCAACACGCTGATTACAATAGACGTGCAACAACAAAAAAAAACTGAACAGGAAAGACAAACGGTGCTCGCTAAAATCGTCGCCAGCCGACATCACAACTAATAAACGCATACAAAACTCACTCAAAACAAAAAATGATTTCTCTCACGCCGTAACCAGCGACGTTGCCGGAAAAATTATGCATTGAGACCTAGGCTGCCACAAAAAAACACAACGACAAAAAATACGATGTACTTAGTGACATGCCAATAATACTGAGGCGAAAATGGCAACAGTCGATGAGATAATACGGATATGGTGTACCTGTCCGTGCCATTCTAGTGGTATTCATCTAATAGCGATTCGAACGGGAGTCGAACCCGCGACCTCGTGATCGTAAGTTCGACGTCGTAACCGTTAATTACGCCACCAAGCCACCGAATAGCCTTCCCTGAGTACTCGATTACGCTAACCAGCTAAGTTAAGACGAAGAATAAAACGCAGCTCGGCTCCGCGCAAGAAACACGTACAAAACAAACATCTGAGCTGTTGCTCATAAGACGTAAGACAGCTTATTATAACTGTTCTTGTTCGCAGGTTGTTTTGGTCTATCTTTCGTCGTAATTCATTCTTAAAGTGTGCACTGCAGCGAAAAAATGCTTTAAAAACTCACTAAAACCCCTATTTGGTGGGCGTTTAAGGTCGTTCAAGATCATCGATGTTGATACCACTAAAAGCTCGTCACTTGTGCTTATCTGCAACCGTTTCCATGCTAGACGTAAAATAACAAATTTTTAGAGTACCCTTCTTTGACACCCACGTGCGCAGGCCTTTTTGAACACAGGGGGTCGAAACTTAGACTGCATTTAAAATATACGTTTCATGCTGAAAATTCGATATGTTTTGGTCTATCTCTATCCATTTAGTCGCAATTCACTCTTGAAGTGTGCGCTGCAGCCAGAAATCGCAAACAAAGTACTAAAACCCATATTTTTAGAGTTCAAGGTCGATCAAGGTCATCGATGTTAATAAATTTACAAAGCTCGTCATTAGTGCTTGTTACGATAAGGGCGTGAAAAGGGGGCACTATCTGACACTGGTACCATAAGCAACAAAGCTGCACCCGGCCACCCGCAGGTGGCATATTTAACATCAAAATTAATGTCCGTACGCGATAAGACCACAAAATACTTGGCAATTTAAATTCAAAGTAAAATTGATACTGTCTCACAACATCCATGTTGCTGGTTCTGCACATTTTTTCATTAAAAAATTTGTTGACAACAAAGTCCAAAGAAGAGAGCTCCGACTTGTCTAGTGGGCATGCCTCAAGACCATAGAAGTCACATTGACTAAACTCATAATCAAGTGCACGAAAACACGAAAAAACGAAAAAAATATATGCACAACGTTGAGTCAAAAACACGAGCAACACAAAACAGCAAGTAAAAACGGGCTCTGGGTTTTTACGCGCGACAGCAGAGTGCTTTGTCGAGGTGTCCGTCCATCTGTCTGTCCGTCTGTCCGTCTGTTCGTCTGTCACACTGTGCGATTGTATCAAAATGGTGCAAGCTAAGATCATGAAATCTTTACCTAGACTGTCACGAAGAATCTAGTTTTGGGAACCGTCAAACTTTTTTCGAAATTAAAAAAGTCACCCCGATCGAGGGTGCTAAATAAGAGGGGTTCAAAAAAATTGTCAATTTTGAGCCAATAAGTTGCCGTATCTCAGAAACGGCGCAAGATAGGGCCTACGTTATATTACTACTAATCACTAAGAGGAAGTCATATACGCCTTTTTATTGACATTAAGATTAACGACCTTGAACGACCTTGAACCCCCAAAAAGTGTTTTAGTGATTTTTTTTGCGATTTTGAGCTGCAACACACATTTCAAGCGTAAATTGCGCCAAAGTGCCTTGAGATAAACCAAGACAACCCGCCTATGAAATTTTCAGCATTAAACGTAAATTTCAAAAGTCCAAGTCCCGACCCCTTAGGTTTAAAGTGGCCTCCGCACGCGGGCGTCAAAGCGTTAGGGCGTTAGGCGTACCCCCCAAAAGTCGTTATTTTATCGCTGTTGGCTCGTCTAGCGCTTGCAGAAGACATAGACTTGCTGCTTACCATAACAATAAGTGCCGACAAGCTTTTAGGTGGTTCAGCATTAATGACCTTAAACGACCTTAAACCACCAAAATAGTGGTGTTACTATTTTTGGTAATTTTTGGCTGCAGCGCACACTTCAAGAGTGAATTGCAACGAAATAGATGGAGATAGACTATGACAACCTACGAACCAGAATTGCTATACGCTGTCGCGCGTCTAATGAGCTTTGCTCCAATTACTTGTTAAATACCATAATCGGTAATTATTGGTTCAGCCGACAAAGGTTACCGGCACAATTAGGGGCTTGTAAGTTTTGTCGCCAAAAAAATTAACGAAAGCACCTAACACAGTTTCGTTCTTTTTGCCGCCTTTGTGCCAAACGTTATCAATGTTGGTAGAAATTTGACGTAGTTCAGACAAAAACTATAATTTTGCACATCCTGTTTTTGAGACAGCAATAGCATTAGTATTACTGTATTTGTCAACATAGAATGCAGGAACTAGCCTACTGGTACACACAGCCAATCAACGAACCAACCAAAAAGGCACACGCTAAAATTGCAACAGTGCGTTTACGCAATAATAAACACGGCAGTGGTAGCCTATATGATAATACTGTTCACAACCTCCTCTACTGGTACATTATGAGCAACGAAAAACGCAAACATTTACTGGAAATGGACGTGCGGATGCTATTTCATTGTGCAGTGGCGGATTTAGGACTTGCCAAAAGAGGAAACAATACGCTAAAGCGTAGGCCTATAATGGGTGCTTAGGAAATGGCCCCTGGGAGTCAAAGGGCGTAGAAATCTTGACGCTGAAAGATTTGTCTATTTTCATACAAAAGAGCGGCAAATAGTAGAAGATTTAAACGGGAAAAATGTATGCAATATGTATGCGGTAGCACCTACTTTTGGCTAAGAAAGAGCACACGTACCGTATAACTAGATCCGCCACTGTCATTATGCGTAAAACGAGGGTGATGTTCCTTGTAGTTAACTGCAATAATTATTGCATTATTAAGTGAAAGCTGCACACAGAGCTGCCCTGTACCCATTGCATACTGAGCCCCTATAGGCCCTACACTAGGCAGCTGATTGGTCGTGACGGCCGTGACGTCACTGTCGCCTATTCAGTGGTCGCACGCGGTGCAAATGGACATGGTCAATGTTTTAATAAGACTTATACCCCGTTTACACGATGAAGCAAACATGAAGCAAACTTAGAGCACACGTCGTGCCCGTGTACTTTGAATACGTTTGCTTTATCTTTGCTTCATGTTTGCTTCATGTTTGCTTCATCATGTAAACGGGGCATTAATCTCCTTGATTAGGGCTACACTGAAAATTGGGATATGTTTAGGGTTAGGGATTGGGTTTACGGCTGGACGGAGAGTACACACGGTGGCGACCACAGCACATCTGGTATTGTACAGCGCAGTAATACTGCAGGTGCACGTCAAATATTGAGCCATCACGAAAAAACAAACAACCCGGAAAGTGTATAGCTGGTGGAACAACTGAGACAATACAATATCTGCGTACACTATCTGCCAAATTGGCCTCTGTATGCTTCTCTAAAATAAATATGTTGTATAAAATGGGAAGCAGCTAAACAACTGAAGATACAGTAGGAATAAACAGGAAAACAAACACACAACTCGGCAGTTGTAAGGGAATTGGGCTGTTGGAATGGCAACACAAGAAGCGGGTGGATGGAAAATAGAAACGGATAAATTACTCTATATACCTGTACACACAAAATCGTTCTGTCATCTGTAAACTAAACGGCTCACCCTGCTATCAGTTAATGGGCGTCGCAAAATAATTTTTGCAGGTGTGGGCAAAAATCAGTGATTTTTTGTTCACGCCTGTGGGCGCCCATGGCAGTGATCAGTTAGATAGGCCTACATTCCCTGATTCTACCACAATTTTCAAACCCTTGTGTTTGATATGTGTCACTGTTGTACATGCTTTACTTAATTATCCATTCATACACTAGCCCTATACTTCTTAATCCGTCTTCGTTGCTATAAGAAAATGGTACTATTGTAGCCAAAAAAATCTACCACGGGCTATAGCTTCGTTAAGCACGATTTCTCTCATCCCAGGTTTTGGTACGCTTGCGTTTACTGGTATAAATACCGCCGGCTAAAAAGCCCGGGTACATTCTAGACATTACGTTCGACGAAACGAAAGTAGCAGAGGCAAATGTGCAAATTAATACCGCCTTGTTAAAAAGCCGTACTTTAGACATTCAGTTCCACAAAGCGGAAGTAGCAGGGATAGGCGAGCAGAGCGTGGAAGACGAAAAGTCCGGCGGAAATCGGGACGAAGTTTTCCAGGTCATGGAAGGCGAGTAGCGCGAAGCAGGACGCACAGAGCGAGGCGTTGTAGGCGCCGACAGCGAGTAGGCCGAGACCGTCGTAGCGTCGACTGCGTAGCACGAACGTCAGGCTGGTGAAGCTGAGAGCGGCAAGGCAAGCGGCGAGGACCAGCAGCATATAGCTACGACCTGTCAATCAGTCAACAATGTCATGTTAGATTGGAGTTTAATGATTATTTTTGGTTTTTAGTCCTCTTTCCACAACTCGCGGTCATTCGTATAAGATGTTCTTTAATCACTTCCTGTGCAATAGGCCTAAACATAACCAGAAAACAAGCTTTGCATGCCGTGTTAGTTAAGCCATGGAACAACCGTCCTAAGGATAAAAATATCATAAAAGTAACTTAAGTTCTTTTAGTTGCATTCGTAAGTCGATCCCTCCTTAGCACTGAATTCAATAAGTATTTCACTTTTGACTAACTGCTATAAATACTTAATTTTTATTTTTTGGTATTTGTTGCATTTTGTATTTTCTTGGTTATTTAGCTATTGCCAGCTTATAGTCTACTTGTGCTGTAGGGCCTAAGCTTACTTTTTATGATTCGACGTTTGTACGTTTTGAGGGCAGTTTTAAGAGCAGCAATCATGCTTCCCTTTTGTCCTACGCATCGGCCACGTTTGTCACATCACAGTCCCGCTCCATTATTATACTGTACAGCGGGTTAAATAAAGACCGAGAGACCGACTGACCTAGCACCGGCTGTAGATGCATCGCCAGCACGTAGACGGTGACGTTGTAGTCCGAGGACATTCCGTAGATGCATGAGCCGTTCTCACACCGACCTGTCACCTCGAACAACGACTAGACAGTAGACACAGACATATCGCATATCAATCAATCCTTTAGTGCCAATAGTAGCCTCTGTCAAGACGCAACATGCATTCGCCGTTGCAGATGGTAAAACAGATTAAGTTAGTGCCAATAATATAGGGGCCTGATGTAATGTTAACACAGAAATCAATTAATAACAGTTTCATTTTCAACTGCCTCTCCTTTAAATTTTAATCCGTCGGGAAATTACTATTGTCGAAAATTTTTTGGCAAGTTAAAATTTGGGGGCGGGGAGAAAATCCCGCCGGCCGTCCCCTGAGTGACACAACGCAACTGTAGGTAAAACAAGAAACAATACAAAAAGGAAAAAGAACTCTTACGTGTCGCAGTATACCGGCGCAGACATACAGAGCTGCCAGTGCGGTACAAAACACATTGAGATCGCTGATGTGCATCAGCAGAGAGGCGGGTACGACAAAGTGTGACACTATGTCACTGTAACAGTCCAGCTTCGAGCCGACCACAGCGAACGCCGGATGACGACCTGGGGTTGACCGTGCTATTGGACCGTCGACGATGTCAGCTAGGCTGGCTGCCACGTTCAGCACCATTCCCAAGCAGTACCTGCAGCACAACACACACTATGACAACAGCTCAGCTGTCGCTAGGAAAGGCCGACTGTACTGCCTATCTCACTCTCACGCTTTATCTGTTAGGCCTTATTTAGTCACTTAATATCAAGACCGTAACCTCACTCAGTATCTTCACTACTTCTGGTTACAGTAAATAAGTAACTGTTTTGACGAACATGTTGCCTACGCAGGCGATAACTTTTGTCGAAATTGCGGCCACGCCGCTGCAGATAGCGACATGGTTAAGGTACCACAGAGTAGCTGTCGGGCAATCCGTAGCTGTCGGGCAATCCTATTTGCTTCTTTAGACAGTGGTCTGGTAAGACGTATAGTTTAGCCACAATACATACGTACAGACAGATAGACGACAGACACACAGACGGACACAAGATCGTACCATCAGTGCGACTAATAGTACGCTAAAAATCAATCTGAAATGTTGAGACTAACTACAATAGTCGGATGCGCCAACGCGGCCAAAACTCTTTTGGCCTTTTTCAGCCAAGAAAAAAGGAGATGATACATGTACGTACTTTCCTTTCCACATGCAAGCCATGGCGAGTGTCGCCAGTATAGCGCCGGTAAACGTGCACAAGTTGGCCAAGTCACGGAGAATCTGTGACCTCGTAGGTACCGCCGCGGCTATGGTCGCCCAACCTTCACCAGGGGCGCCACCCATGTGCTCGGCCGCCGGCGCCACTAGACCGTCGAATGCGGGGGTGACGTCGTGGGTGGGCCGTGGAAGATCGATGCGGGGGGTCATCGTCAGGTGACCGTTACAACACAGGCTGATACCACCGTAGACATTGTTGCCGCAACCGCCGCCGCCACTAGCTGACCGACGTCGACACGTGCTCTTAATCTGTATACAGGTACTGAAAAGGTTTAATGAGTATAGATTTTCATTAAAAACATCTCTATGGAGCGTCACCAGGTGTCATACGGATCACACAGCTGAACGCGCCTCGCCTCAACCCCAGCCAGACAGGCTGTAGGCCCTTATAGGCCTACTCGATTTACCTACCCCGGAGGAATAGAAGGCTGAGTTGACCTTGGTGTTGGTTATATACCGAGATAGTTTACCTGTCCGCAGACAGTCATCCACCCGTCCAATTACTAACCATTTGATTGCATCCCGACCGAGAGTCGAACCAACGACCTCGCGATCGCTTGTCCGACGTCCTAACCGTTACAATAGCAAGCTTCCATAAAACAAACGTGTAGGCCTACCTAAACATACGTAAACATACACATGAAACAAAAACTACAGTATTAAGAGGTCTATATTAATTTGCGAAAAAGAAAAAAAATCACACCTCTTTTCTATTTGTCAGATGGCGGCAACAATTTGCAATTGTGTGTTTTGCCTGTGGGTTCGACCCTCAAGGGCCAAATCTTCCGTTCCCCCTGGGAGTCAGAAACCTCACCTAACACGTACAAGTCACCGTTACGTATGCTAGAACGGCTGGACAAGTTCCTCTATAGGCCTACGTTATTTAGATAGTGCCCATGCCATTAAATTTTGTTTTAAAAAAACTAAGGCCTTCAAAATGTATCACCTACCAGAAAGTTACTGTTAGACCTATGGCGAGGCGTTAACATTTTAGCGACTCTATATTTACCTGGCCGAAAGTGGATCCATTGCTCATGAGGCTGATAGGCCCACCATTAAACGCCGACACTGTTCTCCTCTGAACATGTTGTGACAAGTTGTCATCATCGTCGTTTGTCGAAGGACCTTCGCCGTCCTTCATTCTCTTGCCGCCCTGGCTCAGAGTTCAGACAGTATCACGTATACCGTCGTGTCGACACGGTTTCGTAAGACTATTACAATAACCTTGACGGATCGCGTCCGGTCGCCCGTTAAGGTGTCGGACTGAAACAATTGCTGGCGCTATTATAGGGCCTACGTCCAGCTTAAGATTAGCTGACGCTCCTCAGTATAGAAATCGGCTCTTTCCAATTTCCTACGAAGAGCAAATTATACGCGCTTTTTAACCCTTTCAAGTGGCCTTCAACATCCAGTAACCTTGACGAAGCGCGCGCGGTCGTCCGTCTGACCGTCAGAGCCCGCCCGACGAGCTAAGCTCCTGGAACGATGCCAACAGAGTTCAGACGAAAAACCACGTCTATTCACGCCACAAGGACGCCCACTTCGCCGCAGCGTCGAGAACGTCGTCGCAGATCGGCACTGGAAGTCCATCCATTCGAAAACCACGCGACAACACGTCGGCGCGACCGTTACAACGCTGACGTCACACAACGAGGATGTCCTGGATGATATCCTAATCCGCATAGAATATATAACGACACCGGATGCTCCTCCAGGACTGCCCAATACGAAGCCACCCACGGTCAATCTGCGGTCCAGATTTGTCCGCAGCAGCAGCAGCAACAGCACCAGCAGCTGCATCAACGCAGGCTGCGTACGTCTCACGTCTATAATCCATCGGCTGCTACTTACACATTTATAGGTCTGTCGTACAACGCCGGTTTGCGAATTCAAACGGGCGAAATCGAAAGCGTTCCCGGGTGGCCAATAGTAACTAAATACTGCACTGCTGGAGTGGATAAAGAACACAGTACCAGTTCAAGCTGAGTGTGCTTCAGTGATTGAGAAAATCGATCAGTGAGATGCAGCGGCTGCGGCTGTTGTGCAGTGCTTGAGATGATGGCCTATGAGTGTCTAAGCATCAGTGTGTGGCCTATAGCTGCTGCTGCCGCTGCTCATTGACTGCAGCAGCGAGTGTGTGACGCAGACTGTCCGCCGACGTCACTATTTATAGACCGCCGACTTGGCGCCTAGAACGAGGCCGGCGAGAGGTCAATGATGATGTCTCGCCCAGGTGCGCCGGAGCTCGCAGTAATCCGGCCTCCTAGTAACGGACTCCGATCCACGACATCATCTAGAGGTGGTCCTCGACCTCGACCGCCTCGAGGCCAGCTCGAGAACAAACAAGTAATTTGAGAAAAGCTCACGTGACGCGCGATAGCATCGGTCCTGCCACTTTGGCAATCAGTGTACAGCAATAAGATATTAATGTGTCTTGAAAGGGTACTTAAATTTAAGGCCTCCGTATGGAAGACACCTCGAATTTAAGAGGTCGAAACTTACGTTCTTAAAAATGTACGCTTTATGCTAAAAATGTCATACACAGGTTATCCAGGTCTATCTCCAACCACTTCGGTGCAATTCACTCTTAAAATGTGTGTCGCAGCCAGAAATCGCAAAAAAATCACTAAAAGCCCCTATTTTAGGGGTTCAAGGTCATTCAAGGTCATCGACGTTGACACCAATAAAAAGCTTGTCACTATTGCTTGTTATGATAAGCGGCATGTCTGTACCTATCTGCAACCGTTTTCACGCTACACGAGCCTATAGCGGTAAAATAACCACTTTTTTTACTTTTTTTAGCCGTTTTGACGCCCGCCTGCGCCGGTCTCCTTAAACCTAGGGTGTTGTGACTGAGACTGCTGAAATCTCTGTTTAATGCTGAAAATTTAATACGCAGGTTGTCTTGGTCTATCTCCAGCCATTTCAACGCAATTCAATGTTGAAATGTGCGCTGCATCTAGAAATTGCGAAAAATTCACTAGAAACCCCTTTTGGGGAGCCTCAAGGTCGTTAAAGGTCATCGATGTTGATAAATCTAAAAAGTCTGTCACCAGTGCATCATGTCTGTACCTATCTGCAACCGTTTTCACAGTACATGAGCCAATAACGGCAAAATAACGTCTTTTTAGAGGGGATACCCCTATTTGACGCCTTCGTTCGAGGGGAACCCGTTTACCCAGGAGCACAAAATTTTGTCGCAATAAACTAGAGTCCTTGGGGCAGCACACGGTGAAAATTCCGTGATCCTAGCTTGCACCGTTTTGATACAGATCACAAGTGTGACGGACGGACAGACAGACGGCCAGGCCATTTTGGCTAAGACGCGCGAAGCATTCTGCTATCGCGCGTAAAAACGTGCCTTTGGTTTTGATCTCCAAAAGGTCCTAGCCTCGACGCTCTGGCCTCCAGTCACCAGTCTTGAAGTAGGCTAACACTGAAACTATGTTGTCTTTTTTGTTTTGACTGTTATAATAAGTCTCAGAGTAACTAGTCTGAAACATTAGTGAAGCTATATGTCCGTGGGAGCATTTTATGGTTCATTGCTCTTTGATTATGATAAAACTGGCTTTCCGTGCGCAGTATAAAATTGTCACTCTTAGCGGGCCTACTTTACTCATTTACTTCGTGGCTTTGGTTTTGGCTTTAAAAATGTCGGCTCGAATTTATCCCTGGCATTATCATCAGACCAAACCAGACTGAGACACTTCACGGTGAAAAAAGACATCTAAGCCTACTACGCGACACATGGGCGTTGGAACAGGGGGAGCAGAGGGAGCAGCTGCTCCCCCAACTTTTAGCACGGGAGAGCAGGCCATAGCTCTTGCTCCCCCAAAAGTTTAGCCTTCTGCACTGCGATGTTAGACTGAGTC
>Ga0209367_1012089_pt1 | contig 11356 bp, 8 predicted proteins | sample WorMetLIZISLAND2_FD_187412 | JGI IMG/M metagenome (GOLD analysis project Ga0209367, IMG submission 187412) | Marine gutless worms symbiont microbial communities from Max Planck institute for Marine Microbiology, Germany - Olavius geniculatus... ... | reverse complement strand
TCGCGTGATAGCGGCTTTCGTTCGACGCGTTTCATTACGCTGCGGCGAATTATTATTATTTTATTCAGCGCCGCATTACTCCTCACTCGGCGTCCCAACAGTTTGTAATGGACGGTACCCGGTTGACCCCCGTCGGCGGTCTGCCTGTCCTATCCTGGACGTCTGTCCATCGAACGCGGCGTAAAAATTGCTTTGCCACCGCCGTTCACGCTTCGCTTGCGGGCGTAATCGAAATTTTTTATTCGTTTCCGATCGGTCGGCTGCGAGGCGCATGCTGTTCGCTTGCCGGTGATGCCGGCTGGATAGTGCGTACTGGGCAGTGATCGTTTGCAGAGCAATTATTGATTAATGACGTTGAACCTATTCTGTGTAGCGATACCAACGGATAGGGAACGGATATGGACGACGAACAGCGCACAATAAAGTCCGTTTTGTAGCCGAAGTGCGGTTTTCATCGAACGCAAAGCACGCAACGAACGCGGGGACGCAGCTGACGTAAGCGACGCAGCAGCCATGCAGAACGCAAGGATATGAAGCGGTGTTTATTCTTCGCTGCGTCGAATCGTTGCATGCGTTGCTTTGGACGGAAAGTGCGCTTATGACGTAGTTTTAACACTCAAACACCCACCTCTTTTAAACGTCATCTTAAAACTTATTATTTTCTGCCTGCTTATCTTACCCCCTAGCGCTCCTCTCCAATGCGCCTTGATTCTCTTCTGAGATTTTGACGCTATATAAATTGGCACTTACTTACTTACTTACTTATTGGTTCGTGTTGTCTTTTCGTGACTGGTGGCGTAACGATATAGGGTGTCGGACTGACGATCGAAAGGTTAACTTAGCCTTTCATCCCTCCGGCGTAGGTAAATCGAGTAACGCCTTGTCTGGCTGGCTGCGGTTATGGTGGGCGCGTTCACCTGTGTCGGGTGGCAACACTATGTGATCTCAAATGGCATGTGACGCTCCGTAGCTCTGAGATGGGTTTTCTATGAAAAGCTATACCACTTAATGGTTTAACCAATGAAGTCCGCTTTGTAGGCAACGCCGTCTTCTTTTTTGTTTTGACTTTTCGTCCTCTACACTCGTTTTTCTCGATTCCACCTGTTCTTTTATTTCCCAACTTACTGTGTCCAATTTTAGCCAGGGTCGCTCTAAAAAGCCAAAAGTCTAAAAAGCCGACTCCAAGCTAACTGTGTAGCATCATTGTACGGCCTAGAACCTAGTTCTAGGATAACCTTTTTAACATTTACCGAGTGAACCTAGAGCCGCTAGATTAGCGGAGTAAAAAGAACGAGTGTGTTTAGTCAATTCATTGTACTGAAGCGATTTGTAGTTTGTATACTCAGTTTGTTTCATGTGTTAATTATTTATATTTATAATTGAGAAAAAGTGGAGGAAAATGCCCGGAAAATACCCGGTTGTGCAGTAGAGGCGGTTAGCTTAGTGGTTTCACTGGGCTCTAAGGCGACATCACAGAAGTCTCCGCAGTTATAGCAAAGACTGGCAGCAGAACGTATTGCAGGTCTAATCCATACCGTACGGCGGTACGTGGTCGATAGCTTTTGAATCATGCACATACGCCGCCGCCGCAGCCGCGTTATCGCGAGTACAACGCCTTTCCTTGGCTCAATCATGCCTCGGGCGGGGCGACTAAAAATGCGGGACCTGTCAAATGCAGGAACAACTTGTTTCTGACGCGCTACAGCTATGCTGCAGGCATCTATGGCACGGCTGTCGTCTGTCTGTCCGTAACGTATGTGTTGTGGCTAAACGATGCAAAATAGGGCTAAAGTTGCTATTGATAACTAATAGGATATCGCATTATTGGCTTTCAAATGACATGAACATCATTGACCTTGGATGACCTTGATGGGTTACAACGCAATATGGTGTGCCAATCGTGCGGCATTGTGGCTAAACGGTAAGTCATAGAGGGTCGGCGATGGTACCATGAGATAGGGCGCTGACGACTTCCTATAGGCTGTCAATAGTAACCTGTCTCCATTTGCAGCGGTTCGGCCGCAATTTTTAATGAAAAGTTTCAAGCTATAACTGGCCATATTTCGGAAACGGTGAGAGATAGGGCCAAGGTTGCTATTGATTACTAATAGGAAATTGCATACACCCTCTCAGATAAGATGAAAATCGTCGACCTTTGATGACTTTGAAGGTCAGTACTGCAACAACAACTGTATAGGCTGTATTGCATTTTCCTTAGCGACAGCTTAATTTTTCTCAAGTAGACATGTGAATTTTAACTCTTGTTGCTCTAGCCTAGGCTCAAGTTAATTTAAACTAAAATTACATTTATAGTCTGATTTTTTACACACTGTTTTCTAATCAGAAGTGTAGATGACAGTTGCTGTAGCACAGTTTTTATTTCTCTACCAGCTGCTATTACTAAAATATTTACACAATGTGTAAATATTAGTTAAATTACTGTTAATCAATGATGCGGTTTCTGCATCATTTTCTATATTTTAACGGTTTCACATTATACAGGCCTAATCATAGTCAGTTTTATTTTAGCGTAAGTTTATTTGCATTTTACCATCCTGCTGTAGGACCTATCTGTTTTTGCTAGGCCCTACTGAACACGTTCTTCATTTTGTGCAGCGCAAAACTACACAAAATATCTTCATCACCGGTGCGCCGTGTAACATGCCCGTGTTGGCGTGACCATCGATTGAACTAGACTCAATGTATATGCCTTGCCTAACTATACTGGACAGTTTTTTTGCAGCAGTTGAGGTTCGTCGTTTGCAGGTCTCGCAAATTCAGCGACCTCTCGAGCTTGTGTGTTGTCAACGCGAGAAAGCACGACTGCGGTATATAGTGGCAAATGCAAGGGATTTGTTCTGCTAAAAAAAACGCGAGCGGCAACGGCATGCAGCCACGCATCGAATTACATTAGATATCGGTTGCGTGATTTCGACCATGCAGCCAGCCGTGTCACTTCGTTACCTTCATCATGTCAACCGGACGAAAAGAAAACACGAGAGAAAGGCGCCCGCCCATCGGCGTTGACGGCGCCGTGCAGCTTTCTGCGCCGGAGTATAAAAATGTTGGGGCGGCGAGGAACCAGGAAGTTACAATTTTCCGTCAGATATCTGGAAATTTCTGACAAAGGAGATGCAGATGCAGGCTGCTCGAAATTCCAATTTTTTCACAATTTTTTCAAAGGAGATATTTAGCCGCAAATTTATGTATTCTTTTGACGAAACTTTAAATCCGACGATAAGAAAATTTTCCGACGAGCTAAAATTCGGGGGTAGGGCACTGGTCACTTATTTGTTGTGCCAACCCTGAAATTTTATTAAAATGCGGTGTCTCTATAGACGCCTTTCTTTTCTTCCTCGTCTTACTATTTCTTTCAGAAAAATAGAACTGCTGCATGGGAGGAAAAGAGGGGAAGGTAACCTCTGGGCTGTAACGAGCAATGACGTAATATCGGCAACGTTGCAAGGCTGCTAGGTGTGGCGTAGGGTGGTAGGGTTGGGTTGGGTTGGGTTGGGTCACTTGGGTGGTACTTGTGACATGGCTGCCGCGATGTCGGGAATTGCTTCTTATCGGCGTAGCTGTAGACCTATCGAGAACGTGGCTATTAGACACGCGCAAATCTTATGGCGTATTTTTTCCAGCACAGTGCCGAAGCAACCATTACGAGTGCGGGGAACCCTGGCGCACGGCAGTTTTATGGGCCTCTTGCAATTCCAGTAGGCAAAAAGCACATTTGTCGGTCGTAAATAATAACGTCATCCATGGCACTACGTCACGTACTTTTTCTGTTAGGTGATGTTGTCCTCAGAACCCGCTAAGTGAACTCGTCGTTAGGCTCTTTCGGGCCTTTTAATTAAACATGGAGTGAAACATAATCACCTCATCATTGTTTATTCGATTGACGTTTTCTTGATCATGCCTTTATATCGCCTGCCTCAAGTCAAGGACAAAAGAAGATGCTAGAAGTCTAGAATGCCGATTTTGTACAAACCCTAATCCTAATCTGAAACCTATTCTCTGTAACCAAAGTCACGGGGGAGTTTATCCCTTTGGACACATTATGCAAGCTCCCAATATCGAACCCCCTTTCCTACCGTCAATACTGTCGCTCCCCGCTTGTATCTTCATTGGTGTATATGGCATCAAAAATGACGCCAGCATCATTGCTTAAATACTGCAATACTGAAATCTTAAAATTGCTTCCCTCTCTTGAAAAATGTTTTTTTTTCATCTCTATCTTAGCCCATTCTCCTTCCCTTCCTGCTTGCTAAAGTTAGTTATACCTATTGCACTTGGACTCGATGGCTGGCTCTCTGACAATATAGGATCGGGCGGTACTTTATACTGTAGTATAAGAGGCGGCGTACCTACTTAATTGACCATGAAACGATAGCAAATCCTCGTAATAAAAGCTGTACCGTGCCGTACAGTGCGTACGTGACACGCGTGGCGTGTGTGATAGTACGACGTTTACTGTCCGTTCGTGCTATAGACTCACCGAGCCGTCACTTGCTGCCATTGGCGTAGCCAGAAATGTGAATTAGGATAGTCTTTCTCTCCCTTTCCCCATCCTCTTTTGTACCCCTTCTTTTTCCCCTCCCTCTTTTTTCCCTTCATTTTTCCCCTTCTCTCCCTGCGCTTAGAAGTAGGAACCTTAAAATCCAGGGATGAGTCTGGAGGGAGCGCTGTAAGTTCCCCCAGCGGGATCTGGGACCGAGCCCCAGCCGAAATCAAATTTAGTGCATTGTAGGATTTGTAGCTATAAAATGTTAGATCTGGTGACAACAATTTTAGCTATTTTTCCGAGAATCAAAAGAAACCGAACAAATTGGCACATTTAGTGCAGTTTAAACTGAGTGCTTATGTCTTGTCTGAGAGGATTGTGTGCCTGGGCCCTCGTTCCCCTCCACCTTTTGTCTACGCCATTGCTTGCTACTGCTGCTGCTGCTGCTATTGCTGATGACGCTGCTGCTTATTGATCAGAGGCTGCAGCGGCGCCGCGCCGGCTTTAACTGTTATGACGTGATCGATGACGTCATGATGATAGAGGTCAGCGTCTGACAGCTGCCGATACGATAGCCGGCCTTATAGAGCTGGGCTGTTCGCCCAACTTCCCGTCTCTCTGCTTGATTTAATTGATTTGATCGATTCGTTCCGATTCGTTTCTGTTTTGACTGAGCCGCAAAGAGAGTCGTGAGTTAAAACCAGTTTGAAATCAGTTGGATTCTAGCTGTAAAGCGTAGTTTCCACGCAACGCAATGCACGCGACGTACGCAGCAAACGAAACGGGCGCAGCTGACGCAACGGCTGAAACGCAAGGACGAAATTAGCGGTCGTAATTGCGTTCGTTCCGTTGCATGCGTTACGTGCGTTGGTTGGATCACAACCACAACACGCTTGAATCTCATACAAATGCATCAAAGAAAACATTTAAAGCGGCTGCTTCTTCAGTCGCTTTTTCTTTCGTGGAATTGAACGCTGTAAATTTGACATGGAAATATTTTCATTGAATGACCCAACTCTAACATCGAATAGAATTGGTCGGATGCACATACTATGATAAAGTGTAAGGCCTGCTATTTGGTCATATTATGGATGATTTAGGGGAAAAGTTTATCGCCGGCCAAACATACGTTACGTTCTGATGCATGCGGCGTATTGATACCGTATTGCGCTTTATTATAGCGTGCACCAGAAATAGAACGTGATAAACTGCATGAGCTGCTATGAATCGTGGAGTTAAGGAATGTATACAAGAAATCTGAGCTAATGCTCATGAGACGCGCGAGAGCTTATAACAGTTCCTGTTCGCAAGTAATCTTGGTTTATCTCTATCCATTTCGTTGCAATTCACTTTTTTTGCAGCCAAAAATTGCCAAAAAGTCATCAAAATCAATATTTCTAGAGTTCAAGGTCATTTAAGGTTATCGATGTTGACATTTCTAAGAATTTTGTCGCTAGTGCTTGTTATGATAAGCAACATGTCTGATCGATTTTTCACGCTAAACAAGCCAACAACGAATAAATAACCACTTTTTAGAAGGGTACCCCTCTTTGATACCCGCTTCCGCAACCCTTCTTGAACTTAGAGGGTTCGGACTTGGATTGCTAAGATCTGCATTCAATGCTAAAAATTTCATACGCAGGTTGTTTTGGTCTACCTCCAGCCGTTTTGGCGCAATTCACTCTTAAAATGCGTGTCGCAGCCTGAAATCGAGAAAAATTCACTAAAACCCGCTATTTTGGGGGTTCAAAGTCATTCAAGGTCATCGATGTTGACATTTCTAAAAAGCTCCACGCCGTGCCTATCTGCAACCATTTTCACGTTAGACGAGCCTATAGCGGTAAAATAACGCTTTTTCGCCCCCTCGTTCGAGGGGATCCTCTTTATCCAGGGAGATGAAATTTTGTCACGAAATACTAGAGACAATAGGCTATCGTACGGTGCAAACCCGAAATCTTTATCTTACTTGGTCTTGGATTGGTACCGAGTCGTGACGGACAGACGGACAGACGGACAGAATTACCGTAGCTAATACGCGCTATAACTCGCGTAAAAACGACATAAATGAACTGAACTGAACTGAACTACTCTCTCAGTTCAACGCGATTCAGTTCAGTTTGTTTACTATAAATAAAGCTTTAAACACGTAACCCGCGGTCCAAGCAGAGTGGGGGTTAACTGATTAATAATTTGAGTAACTTATAAGGTTGTATTATTTTGTTGTTGATTTGATAGTGTACAAAATGGAAAATGTCGCCCACTTCAAACATTGGGCATGGGTATCTTTCATACCTTTTAAATTGCGCTTATGCAAATAGGTGTTTCAATATAACATTACTGTACTTGGCAGTACTGTTTGTGCTGGAAAATGTTTTTATTTCCACCGCAGATTTGAAGTTTAAACTTACATTTTTTTCTGCGTAATCCACCGTTTTCGTGTCATTTAGAAGTTTAATATTATATCTTACATCGTCGACACTGCTAGCTGTTTCTCTGCAAAAATCTGCAACACGGACACAGTAGACTATAGTAGGATTAGGAATAGGATTACATCTGTGCTGTATAATAGGCTCAAGCTAAGAATAATACTGTTTAAAACAGCAACAGCAATGCTCAACAAACCCGATTGAAAAAGTTGTAAAAAGCGAAATTTGCGCGCGTGAACGGTGCAAAAGAAACCAGATGCGCTTGTGCGTATCGTGCTAACACAATCATATTTCGCCGCTGCTGCAAGTTATAATGCGGCGATGACGTCACGACGTGATGACGTCACGACGTCACGTAATCGCCGTGAGCGATAATTGATCGAGTTTGTGTGTGTTTGATGCATGACTCGCAGGTCGAAGATGCGATGCTCATGTACGACAAACAGACGCAACGTCATCGAGGTACGATCACGCGATACTTCAGCTGGTCCGCAGTCTGTCTGTCTGTCTCGGCGTAAACTGTTTATTTACTTATTTCTTTATTTATTTATTATGACGTCACATAACACAGAAGCAGATTTTGAAAACGGGGAAACGTGGGGAACGGACATTCGTACGTACTGGCATTCGCCGTACGGGCAATTGTCGCCCGCACGGACAATTACCCGTATGAACTATAGACTGCTACCGCTGAAGAGGATGCGGAGTAGGGCAATAGCACGCATAGATTCATAGGGGGAAATGTCCGTGCGCCCGTGCGGGCGGATGTCCGTAGGGGCGATTATCTCACACTCAGGAAACATGGTCAAAAACCGCTGTCATCAGCGTCGTTTTTTTCAAGCAGCTCGAAATGTGACGTCGTATAGTATTTATCTTTCCCCGAAATCCCCGATACAATTTGTCACAAATCACAATATTGCGCGTACACTTTTTCTGTCTTTTTTGAAGCGTGTCGTTATTTTTGGTGATGTAGTTAGTCTGTCATATGAGCCGGAATAGCTGCGCATATGCGGTAAGCCTATCAAAGTGTCATTTATTAAAAGGTTGTTAGTGACTCCGGCTATTGCAACAGATGTTGACGTAGCGTGGTCTCTCCGTCTGTCTGTAGGCTATACGTCTGTCATACACGCGCACCCTGCTAAAATCGTTGGACGGTGTGATACGCCATTTTGCATCGTGTGGCCCGAAGTAGCATTGTACTATAAGCAAAGCATCGATCAGTTTTCAACGAAAAGGGGATATTTGTGGGGGTCAGAACTCCGTCAAAAATGTACCGTAAGTCGAGGACAATCCAAAGTAAGCAGTGGCGTTGTTACGGGAGGACAGGAAGAAATTGCTACACTCCCTGAATTTTGGGTTGTCGAGGAAATGTCGAAAGATCTTTATGTTGAGAAGATTTCGTTGCGAAATGCAAATATATGATGCTGAAAACTTCCATTTTTTTTGGGGGGGGGCGTTTAGGGACAGAGTTGAAATTTTGAGCATTGTATAATTTCGTCTTTTGGAGATGACAGTGTCTCTCTGAAAATTGTAACTTTCGGTCCCGTTTGCTTTTTTTAACCGACGATTCCACCCTTAGCCTAAAGACTTTGGCGCCTGTTTTGCGTGCATTGCTGTGGCGATAATTTGCTATTGATCTGTCCGCCGTATTGTCTATTGCTCACTGCATTAAGTTCCTCGCACACGCGCGACGAGATAAAATAAAACAATCTGCAACAAATGTAAACGGTAGTCGTCAAAATGTCGAGCTTCAAATTTGCGTGCGGAGAAGTTTTGTTTAGCGCACGTGTTCGCATGGGCTGCGATGAAACAAAATACGTAATTTTACCATATCAAAATATGTTTTTTTTCCCGTACCGTAAGTACTGCAATAAGTCGTGTATCGACGACGTTATTGTTTTTAGTTGAGTATTTTTTGTCTGTGATCACGATAACTCGCGAATCGCTGCACATATCTTAATGAAATTTTGCAGGAACATGTGCTTTGCCAACCTCTAGAACAATATTAAATTTCAGGATTGCAGGTCAAAGGTCAAGGTCACGTGGATTTTGTGTTTTGTGTATGTCCACAACACTGTGGCTATACGCGGACAGTACTTAGCTTTAAGCAAGACTTGACAGTTTTTGACACGCTACGGCATGCTGTGGGCGTCTATGGTACCAATGTCGTCCGTCGTCTGTCGTCTGTCTGTAACGGATGTAATGTGTCTAAACGGTAAGTTGTAGGGGGTCGGCGATGGTACCATTAGATATGGCGATGACGACTTTCTGTAGGCTGTCAGTGGTAACCATGTTTTTATCTGCAGCGGTTTGGTCGCAATTTTAATGGAAAGTTTTAAGCTATAACTGGCCATATCTCGAAAACGGCGAGAGATAGGGCCAAGGTTACTATTAATCACTAATAGGAAGTGGCATAGCCCTTTCAGATGAGATACAAAATGTCGACCTCGGATGACCTTGACGGTCACTACTGCTGTAGGAACTGTATCGGCTGTAGCGCGTTTTCCTTAGCGACAGCTGGGCTTTCTTGTTATTATATATCATCGTATGTGCAATAGTTCTTACACATGCTGATCTAACTGTTCCGTACATCATCCCATGCCGGTAGGTCCGGCGGCGCCTTGCTGTTGCGTCCATGTTTTTTCTCGCGTGGCTCTACCGCTGACTGGCGTTAATGCGCTGTTTACGGCAACCGCCGAAAATAACGTCCGTCCGTCCGTCCTACGATCCGTCAGTCCGTCAGTTCTTCGCTCGGTCGATCGGTCTGGGCTCTTTCGCTCTCTGGACATGTCAAAATACGACTATGTCGACGCCTCTGCGTACGTACGATAGGCTGGCAGTGAGGTCGGAGCTGCGCCGCCTCTAGAAAATAATGTCCGGCGATATCACTGTACTGCTTGTGGGCAGTGGCGAATGCCACGAAATGACGAAAAAATATTCCAAGGGTGACGCGCAAAAATACTACGAAATTCGTGCGACTGTATGTAGCGCAAACATACACAGAATACGTATACTGTTTTTTTTCATACGCAGTTAAATGTCCAAGTTTGTGCGGCCGCAAAGTGAGCAAAAAGTTAAAGAATTCAAAGTAGAAAGGGGACACGTATTCTACAGTGCCCTAGATCTGGCGACGCCAAGATTATATGAGTCAATTATCAGTAACGTATAGTGAGAGAGATGCTACCATTTTCTCTTTTTGCATCTTCTCTCTCCCTCCTCTCTGTTCCTCCACTGTCGTTTTGCTTTTCCTGGAAGTAAAAAGTTAAGTCTTTTCCTAGCCGCCATTGGGCGGCGCTGATATCCGTTTCCTTAACCCTCAGCCAGACACCAGATTACACTGCGAGACCACGGACACGCAGCTATAGTGCGTCGCGCAGTGTACCTGTTTGCATCCCAGCATTCGCTGGTATTAGTTGCGCTTACCCATGGAGGGACGGCCAGGCTGAGTTGACCTGTTATCTGCGGTTTATCGGCAGTGTTTCGGCCTTCTGCGGTATTTTGCTGTTTCAAACGGTTCTTTGCGCGCATCTCCGACGCCGTCCGGTCCATCGACGAATTTTGACAGTCGCTGCAACTGGGTTGGATTTAGCACGATACGCGGCTCGGCACCGAGTGCCAGCTTACAGAACAGCAGCAGCGCCCCCCTGGCGGACGTCGAACGCAACTTGTCCATCGACGATGCCCGAACGAGTTATATACGAGTTTTGAGTTCCTGGCAGGCGGGCGGGAGTTAACGTCGACGTACGCAACTAATGTAGTTCTGACAGGGAAATAAATCTTACCGCTCACACACATCAGTACGCCGATGATGTATAATATTGGGCTCAGGTGAACGTTAGGCCTAGCTGCTGTTATCATCGGCTTAATATTATTTACGGTAAGCTGTACTTCGAGTGCGGTTTTAGGTCGGAAAGGCAGAGGTCGTAAACAGAAATGCCACACACCGGGCGGACAATAATAAGTTAAATGAAGCCAGCAGATTTCATAACATCGTAATTTATCGATAATTACTGACTGATTTTAGTAGTTTTTCACCGGCACACGCAGCAGTATGTGGGAGCTAACAGATCCAAACTGAATCTTGATGAATGCTTCGGGATAGGAAAGCTGGAAATGAATGTCAAGAAAAAAAGAGTGAGAAAGGGGAAGGAAATGGAATGGAACTCGCTGCAGAAGCTCTGAGATAGGCGCCCGTGCCAATCTTACCCCCAAAACCATAGCCACACTGCAACCAATCAATCAATCAATCTTTATTTGTATCAGGTAAAAAACCCATATGATCTAAGCCTAAAAAAGTAGTAAAAAGTAAGAAAATATATATACATGCAGACACAAAGAGCAACCACAAACACAGTCAGCAAAACACATCAGCTACACACAGGAACAATTCCAATGTTTCTGAGATTAATTAATAACAACGTAAATA
>Ga0209367_1012088_pt1 | contig 11358 bp, 8 predicted proteins | sample WorMetLIZISLAND2_FD_187412 | JGI IMG/M metagenome (GOLD analysis project Ga0209367, IMG submission 187412) | Marine gutless worms symbiont microbial communities from Max Planck institute for Marine Microbiology, Germany - Olavius geniculatus... ... | reverse complement strand
TCCTTCCCCTTTCCATTTTCCTTCCCTTTCCCTTTACTTTCCATTCCTTTTCTCCTTCATTCCCTTTCCCTTCCTTTTTCTTTTCCACTTTCCTTTTCCCTTCTCTTCCCCTCCCCCTTCCTCTTTCTCTTTCCATCCTTCAGTTTTCTTTCTGTGTCCAGGTCCTTGCGTCCAATATTTGAGGCGCCATATCTCCATAACGGTGCAAGATAGACGCATAGTGACGATAGACCATTTATAGTTATTCGAATGGTCTCGTGATTGACAATGTCTATTGTTTAGTTAAAATAATAGATAAGGATGAAAGAATCATTGCTGCTGTTCAATTTGAAATTAAACTGTTTGATTTTTTTCTACCGGTCTAAACAGCTCACTGATTATATTTACACGGACATATACTGTAAACTATCGAAATGCATTGGACAGACTCTGTGTTCTTTAGAATATTGCTCTGAAGCTGCTTAAGTGCTGTTTGGCCACAGAAAAAGGCATGCACCCGGCGGTTCGACCTGCTCCATATTTCCTAGAAGTTCACCTTTACGTATCTGGCTTAACCTAGAGCAAATTATGGAAAACTTGTCCACTAAAAATTCAGTTGTAGCACGTTAACAAAAATAGGACTGTAACTATTTCAATCCTCTCGATATTACAGTGAAAATGAATGCATTCCCCTTACTCATTAATTCGCACGTAGTCGTTTTTCACAGGAGAAGAATTAGGGTTTAGGGTTACGATCAGTATATCTGGGGGCTATAGAGCCAGTTTTAGTTATGAAACGGCCACGTGGACCGTAACTCTCCTTATGATACCAGCAAGCTTCCAGTGACAGAGTTGTCAACTGTTTTTTTTTGCTCACATACTGTCGATTGTACAATAGGCCTACCGCACGAACAGGGTGCCTGCCCGAGCGGGTTAAAAAACGGAGGTGTTTTTGCGGAGATCTGCAATCAATCTGTCACGTGTACAGTCTGTCTGTTCGTACGGTCATAAATATAATCGCCTCCGTGGCGCGGTTGTTTATTCTGTACAGCTGTCGAGAAAAGCGAAAAAAACTGCCAACCAAATGTTAGTGAATCTATACATACGACATCGGAACCTCTTCGGCATTGCAAGACGTAAATCAGCGGAAAACAGAATAAACCGAGACTGAAACTTCCCACAATTTATCGGCACCGCTCAGTTTCCAAGACCGTTTGCTCTTGCGAAAAATTCTCCATGCGGTTTACTGCCGAAACTCCATAGCCTAATTTCACCCAGCGCGGATGTTTTCTGCCTACCGAGTGACCCAGCAAAAATAAGCCTCTAAGTTTTTGTCATAGCTGCATCAAATAAATGGAGAGACCAACTATGCCTCGCACTAGAACGGGCAACTTTCCTCAGAATAAAAATACATGTACGAGTTTTTGGCAAGTATGTCACTATTTTTAAAATTCTTTCAACAACGAACTCCAGCTGCAATAAGTTTGCAACTAAAAACCGCATCACACTCCACACACGTTGCTACACTACCTTGTGAAATCTAGTCAGCTTTAAACTAATGGCCGATTCACACCTACGACGCGAGTCAACTCAACAGATGAGTTGACTCGCGTCAGTCTCTTAGGTGCGAACTGGCCATAAGTGATTCACAATCATCACTTTGTAGGCCTAACGTTCAGTTTTTCTACAATTATCATATACTTCACGACGCATTAAAGCTGTGACCGGTTATCATATTTCAAGTTAAACACTGCTGTAGCTAGTGAAAGAACTTCGCAAATCCGTTAATATTTTGCGAAGTTATGAATGCAAAAAAGTTATACGTTTAAGTTTTACGGACGTGCCCGCGGTATGCCAAAGTTCTGTTGGTATAAGACTATGCACTGTACAGTAGTAGGAATAGACACAACCCTTCACAGAACTAACTAGTCATTATAGCCTAAGTACGATATGAGTTTTGTATAAGACAGCGATGTCAGTTGTGATTTGTGAAGGGTCCGCTACGTAAGGTCCACGATTCTGGCTTTCATTCTGCATCATATTTTTATGCGAAATTCATAAATAGCTTGTTCATAGGTCCATATACCTCACACAACACAGCCTGTCCGGGGTTGCCCGCGCACTATTGTATATAATATGACTTTATAGACCATACAGCGTCGAGAATATATTATTGATCGGCATGATATCAGTCAGCTATAGCTTATAGTCGCTGGATGGCGTATAGACTGAATCGATCTATACGCTAATGCCATCCATGCTTTTATGATCAGCGCTGCACGCGTTGCTGGATATACCGGACCGACAGCTATATAATATACTGTGCATGCGGGCTGGACAGTAGATTAATGCCATCAACTAATGTCACGCCTGTAAAGAAATATGCCGCCTAAAACCCGTATATAAGCTGTTAATTGACTCTTCGGGATGTAAACGCCCGCAGACCGCATGCCGTTCGTGTGGCTTCTGTGTCGGACAGTAGTATAACTCATCACTCCGCGTGCGCTAGCTTCGTTCCCGAGATTAACCTGAATATTTCCCGGCTGTTGAAGTCGACAATCGCTAGACGTATTATGCTGCAGCGCTGCATAGAGATAAGCCATAAACACGGAATTAATTTGCCACGCGAAACACTTTTATGTCCATCGGTGGGCGTTATGTAAATGGAGAGACCAACTATGCATCGCACTAGAACGAGCAACTTTCCTCAGAATAAAAATACATGTACGAGTTTTTGGCAAGTATGTCGCTAATCATTATATCTGACTGAACTGTTAGGCCCGCCTGCCTGCAGAAATGTTCTGAAGTACTGTGCGAAAATTTAGCGCCGCCATACTTGTCTCTAACGGCACTATACAGTGTACATCATAGGCCCCTGGCCCCCTACATCCCCTATCCTATCCTATCGTCTGTATATATGGAAAGGTGCCTAAAAAAGTTGCGATATTTTGCCTCAGACAACGTATACAAAATTTTACAACGTCCTCTTTGGATTACGACACGGTAGACCGTATACATCGTACGGTATCGTAGCCCAAAAAGGAAGTTGTAAGCGAATGTGAGAGGCGGTGCATGCAAGCGTGAAAACTGAAGCCGCGTGTGTGTACAAGACGCAAAAGACAAGAGAACGAGATGGTGTTTTTGCAATCCGGCTCGTTGCTGAGTCATGGCGAGAGCACGCAGTGGACGCAGTCAGCCACGTGTCGAGTCAGCGATAGTGGTAGAGTCCAACGGATGGACGACGACTGACGACTGAATGGGGAGGAGGAACGAGCGACGAGGGGCGTCAAACGACGTCAAACGACACGACCGGTCCGGGTGTGGCCGGCGCTTGCTAGCTGTAGTTCGCGTGGGCGCCGCCGCAACACGACACGTATGACAAAACAGCGTCTATCAAATCTTTATACCCGGCGCCGAAACTACATCTTAGCCAAACTCCACTGGTTCGATCTGCATAATGTATAGACCTACGTCGTGGATTAAACAAGTCGTGCAACATACTGCACCACACAAAACGATAAAGCGAGAACAGAGGATGCAAATGAACTGCAGTAATGCATTACAGCAGGCACCGTCTGACGGCGTCGTTGGCATATGTGACTACGCTCACGTACGCGTCAAACAATCAGTGGGCTCGCCCTGCTTGCCCATTGGTCAGTTCGTCAAACACTAAACCGTGTCAGTTCAGTTTAGTTCAGTTCAGTGTATGCGCTATTTCGAATCGGAATTTGTAGCTCTCGATAGAGTCTTGTCTCGACTTGTAGCATACACGCAACAAATGCACGACAGTGGGGTTTGGACTTAAACCACCACCGACCTGTCGTCGGACCAACGCCTGCAACGAAATTCCCGCCATTCAGCGTTCCGAGATGCATGTAAGAGCGGAACATTACTGACGCCACCAGCCGACACCGGCCAATCTCTATACTCTATAGCAGAACTTCCAGCAATTTCGATCTGTAAACGTCGCCCACCCACTGCCGCCATGTCGCCCGCCCACGGCTTCAAACGGCCGACGCAACGACGATTGCCACTAGTTCAGACAGGTCTCTCAACTTCACTTCCATCATTTCACGCACAGAAAGTCATTCTGAGACGTTGATATAGAGCTACTTAGCGCCACATTATGATATATTGCAAGCATGTGACTTTTGCTCGCAATATATCACAATGTGGCGCTCGGCCTATACATCAACATCTCAGAATGACTTCCTAGCCTACTTGATTGATGACATGGACTGATGGCCGCGACCCAACACTGTCACGACATTTTCAGGCAGTATATATCTTTCTACAATGTATTAAAGGTTTTCAACAGCATGCGCTACATTTTGTTAACTTTCTTGACTAGAAAGAACGTGGCCTACGTACCGTGCTGTTCTGTCTACGACACAGTCAGAACGTGACAACTAGGGGATGCAGCAGCCGCGAAACTAACAGGCCTATACCATCTCCAGTTCTCAAACATGCTGAACCGAACTGAAGAAGCCGAGTTGTAAAACGTACAAAAATCGTGCCACTTGCTCGCTCTTACGTCCGACTTTTTGACTTTACTCCTCAGTCATCACGTTCGGTGTCCTTGCAGTATGCAGATATTTCGCCAGTTTTGCGCGCGAAAGCAGCTACTGCTTTCAGCGCGTCTTAGCCATCGCAATTCTGTCCGTCCGTCTGTCTGTCTGTCTGTCCGTCTGTCACACGGGTGGATCAGTCAAAAACGGTGCAATCTAGGATCACCAAATCTTCACCGTCGATTGCCTGGAAGACTCTAGTTTCAGGAACCGTAAAGCTTATCCATAAATTCGAAGGGGGTCACCCCGAACGAGGGCGCTAAATGAGAGGGGTGTGTGACAAATTTGAGATTTTTAGCCAATAAGTTGCTGTATCTCAGAAACGGCGTGAGATAGGGCCCTGCAGGTTACTATTAATCACTAATAGGAAGTCGTACACTGGCTCTCGATTGCCACCGAATTCAATGACCTTGGATGACCTTAAACGCCAAAATAGGGGTTTTTATGGATTTTTGGGCGATTTCGGGCTGCGACACAAGTCTATATCACAAGGTGGCGCCACGCAACTATCGTTATGCGATCCAGATAGAGAATTTGGTATTTGTATATGAACTTAACGTGAACACCTCAATTTTCAGCTAAACTACTGAACAGGAACTGCTATAGGCTTTCGCGCGTCTCGTGAGCATTAGCTCAAATTTTGTAGTTTATCACTCTACTCCAGTCAGTCACTGGATGATGATGACAGACTGACAGACTGAATCGTACCTGTCCTAAGTTTCTGAAGCCATTGTCGGCTGCGACGGCGTCGGCGACGCCCGGTCCTCCGTCTATCTGCACGGCCCACTGGTTGAGATAGACCGGCGCGGCTGCCTCACCTGGTGTCACGACGCCCAGGTAGCACGCCAGCACGGTGACGGTAAGCACCAGGCGCCAGCAGGCTGCCGGGGCCGATCCCCGGAGACGTAGAGAGCGACTACGACGACGACGACCAGGACGCATGGCCGGTGAAGCTCCGCTGCACGCCGCAGCTGCAGCACGAGGACTCAGGTGCGACAGCGACCGACGACATTCCTTCCTCTAAGACCACATGGCGAGATCATCCGCCGCTCCACGGCCCGCGCACGACGACCGGTCGCCAGCTCAAACTGTCGCTGTTGTTGTGTGATGATTTCAGTTGACGTAGCGTTCAAACACAGTACGTCACGCAGCAAGTCGTCACATCTCGAGGCGTGCGTGCCCCAGCGCTGCGTACGTCTGTCTGTCTAACTTGCGTGCGTGCGTCAATTGCTTGCCCGACAGCCGACGGACGGACGGCCAGACAGGGGCGCCCATTCACAACGGCCCAGGCTCGGCCACTCGCCCAGACGCTCGCCGCAGCTTCGGCGCACGGGCAACGCCTCGCCTCTGTGTGTGTGTGCAACTGTGCATTATCATTGCTTGCTGGCCGGCGATCAGCTGACGACCATCACAGCAACAACAGCAGCGCCATCTGGCGAACGCACGCGCCTGCATCATCAGCTGGCGTAATGACGACGACCACATGCATGCAGGACCACCAAGGAATCTCCGCCAAAGTGAACATAGTGAACTGGCGGAGATTAAATAATCGCTTTGTGTCTGTCTGTCCGTCTGTCTGTCTGTGCTATGCACATCAGTAATTCAGTATGACGTCATTGCTATTGTGACGTCACGCCACGGCGCCTTTCCCGTTGCACTGCATCGCAACGGCGCTGTGACATGAAGTCACAATAGCAATGACAAATAGCAGACTGTAGTGGTATACCATACGTGTCTCAAAAAAACAGTCAAAATTGTTTTCATCATAAGTTTGTCAAATTTCAACCAACTTTAATAATTTTTGGCACAGACATGGCCAAAATGATAGAATTATGCAAGGTGTACTCTTTTTCCACCTCGCCTAATTTACGTCAAGGCACTACCGAGTGAAACACAGATGCTTTAAATTGTTACATTACGTGGTGCTTATTTGTATCAGATTGTTCACCTTTGCATCATCAGTTCGACAGAAGGTGCTACGCGATTTAATAATTTTGTGGTATTAAATATTTTAAGGTGAAAAAAGCAGACACGATCACTGACTGATAAGCTTTAAAACGTCTAGTCAATGAGTGAATGCCTGCGTTCAAGACAAAAACTACGCTCAGCATCTATTGCAGCTTTGGTGGTTCCAGTTACACGACATTCCACACGTAGCGATCGGGCTTTTCCTGTTATTGCTGCTAAGTTGTGGAACGCACTGCCGGGCGACATCACATCTGCTACATCACTTTTAACTTTTCGACATAAACTGAAAACATTTTTATTTCGTCGATCTTATGGCGCGTGACTGTTTTGAACTTTCTGTGTTTTTGTCTTAGCGTTATATTTTTTGGTTTTTATTTTTTTAGTGTTTCTACGTGTTTTTATCGTGTTGTAACGTGTTCTTGAAGTGCAGTTTGCACTTTTACCACGCTAATCAGTTCGTAGTGATGATGATGATGATGATGTTTGATTAGTCAATCGATGATTTCGCTATCAGTCGATGGCGTTGCATCTAGGCTTAAACCATTGTCTTTGTATGCGGGGCCCACTTTGAACATAAATTATGATGATTTGAAAGCAAGTTGTTATACAAACTTATAATTCTGTAAAATAATTTACACCGAGTATTATTCTGTGCTTAATTAAGTCGTTACAGCATTTTCTTGGAAAATAACTAAGCGTTATGCAACAATTTGGAAAATCTATGTTTCACACGGTAGTGCGTTGACATAAATTAGGGGAGGTGGAAAGTGAATGCACCTTGCATAAGCCTGATTGAGACACAGACAGATCGAGACGCCCATACCATACCGTAGCATAGCTATGCTGACGTCGTGTAAAAACCGGCCAGCAGTGCTCATCAATCTCGAGTTCTTAGAGCATGTGATGTAGCAGACTCACAACTGTAATAACCAGGCTGCAGAAAATAATTAACATATATTTTTGGATGGAGGGGGTATTGATCAGCTGCATGTGCAGTCCGTTAAAACATTGCCAGGGGCAGTGGCGGATTCAAGTGGGGGAACCGCTCCCTTTATTGACTAGATGCACTTAAAACAAATGAAAAATTTGCTCAAAATACATTAGGCCTAGGTCTATTTCTGCATAAAATTTGGGAAAAAAATTCGGGACAGGGGGCATAGCCCCCTCTCCAGACCCCATTTCCTACTCTTCCGTCCCCATTCCAAAATTCTGGATCCGCCACTGACCACTGTAGAGATGCGAACATTTCGTCGTCAATTAAGAAGTCCGCCCAAACTACCCCATGCTTCGGCTCAACGTAGCCTAGGCGTAGTTTGGCAGGAGAACAAGGTCTGATTGATTGCTTATCGGTGCTGCCTTCTGGTGAATCAGAAATAGTCAATTGCAAGTATTGATTAGGCGTTTGTAGGCCGATCTTATGGTTTAACCGCCAAATCTCACTTTCTCAGAGACCCTAAGAGCAATTCCGTTTAATAATGTCAGGAATGGAATGCAATCTGTTTTGTATCGTAGTGGTTTTGCCGACCACAGCCGACCTCCCACGACTTAATTCATTACTTTTGAATAACATCTGCTATAATCTGATTTTTATGTAACATTTTTTTTAATTTTTCGTTATTTTTATTGTTTCTATGTTGTATAGTTAGGCGGGGACCTATAACTGCACTGTTACATTATGGCATATTGTTATAGGCCTACATTTCAATTATCATTTTGACGTGTTCGCAACGATGTCACGTAGGCCTATAGTGTAAGACGATTTTTTCCATTGTTTGGACTTAACCTACATGCTGATCCAATCTTCATGACATTTTGTGAGACTAAAGTCTTGCAGTTAATATGGATTTCATTTTCGGTTTCAAGTTTTCAACGAGGGCATTCCGCCAGTTTCGTGTAGGCCTACGTGGCTCTTTCAAACCGGATCCGAAAGTGAAAGTTACAATCACTGCAGGCACGCTATGGAATTTCCCAGCGGTTTTGCTGGCAAGAAAATACCGGCAGTTTCGTCGGCTGGCGCATGTGCCATTTCCAAAAAGAACTGCAGATAGGTCTAGACGTGTTGCCTCCAACGTTATTCACGATTGTATTTGCACGATAACAGTGTGTTTAAGTAATAAAGGCATAAAACATCGATACTAACTTGAGAAAGACGGTAAGCAGATTTGTGTCATAAAACTGAGCCCCTTACTCTATCATATACAGTAATATACTTACCTCGCGTAGGCCTAATCCTACGCCTATTTTCCCTTCGTGTTCTTATTGCCGCGAGATAGATCTACTTTTAGCGTTAGATCTAGATCAACTTCATATTCATTTGGAATAACGTGACCAATTTTTGCCGACCGTACTTAAGTAACAGTCGAGCTTTTGGTACGGTTGTCGTCCGTCCGTCTGTCCGTCTGTCTCTCTGTTCGTCATCTGTCACTGATGCATTAATATCTGAAGGGTGCGAGATAAAGCCTAGGTTGCTAATGATCACTAACAGGAAGTCGTATATTGGCTTTCAAATGAAAATAAACATCGTTGACCTTGGATGACCTTGAAGGGTCACAGTGGCGTCATAACAGCAAATTCTTGGGGTCTCGTTCTTCCCGACCTCTTTTCCTTACCTCCTCCTCTTCCCCTTCTTTTTCTCCCTCCCCTACCTTTCTTTCTCTTACCCTCCTCTCCCTTCCTTCCCTCCTTACCGCCCCCTTCCCTTTTCCCCTTTCCTTTTTTCTTCCCTCCTCTTCCTTCCCTTTAGAAGTAGGCCCCTTAAATCTAGCTAAGGGGTTTGGAGAGCGCTGTAAGCTCCCCCAGCGGGGTCGGTGGCGGAGCCCCAGCTGAAATTGAATTTGATGTATTTCAGCCTTACAATGTGACATCTGGTGGCAACAATTTGAATGATTTTCCTGAAAATCAAGTAACCAAATGCCGTGGCATTTACACAGTAAAGGTCAATTGGGGACCAAAAGTTTGTCATCGGTCGTTTACCCAGGATAAACTGAGGGAAAAAATAAAATCACAAATCTTTGGGGTCCGCAGAGCCCAACTCTCCTAAATGACGCTTCTGAAGGGTCATAACGCACTATAGTATGCTAGTTGTGCGGTAGTGACTAAACGGTAAGTCGTATAGGAGTCGGCGATGGTACCATCGGATAGAGCGCTGGCGACTTTCTATAGGCTGTCAATAGTAACCATGTCTCTATCTGCAGCAATTTGGCTGGAATTTTCAATGGAAAGTTTTAAGCTATAAGTGACCGTATTTCGAAAACGGTGAGAGATAGGGCCAAGGTTATTATTAATCACTAATAGGAAGTGGCATACGCCCTTCAGATGAGACGAAAATTATCGACCTTGGATGACCGTGAAGGTCAGTACTGCAACAGGAACTGTATAGGCTGTAGCACGTCTTCCCTAGGAACAGCTGGGCTTTCTTGTATACTCTGTCCAATGCTATGCATTGCATTGGACAGACACTAAGGCCGTAATCGATTTAGCAAAAACCGAAACCAGTTTCGGTTTTGGGTTTTGCTCTGTAAATCGATTGCACCAAACCGTTTCCGTAGGACGGTGGGATTAAACAAACAACACGGCGAGCGTCATGGTTCCCATGATGATCGAATTTTTATTTTATTTATTTTTTATTTTCATTTTACTGTTGAAGCTTTATTCCTGTACGTGATAACAATTCAACTACAAGTAAACAAAACAGCAACAAGCAAACGGCTTCCGGTTTTGCCAGCGAAACCTGCTCCAGAGTCGGTTTTAACCGGCTTAATCGATTGCAGAAAACTCTACCCTGAAAGGAAACCGGTTTCGGTTTTTGCTAAATCGATTACGGCCTAAATTGCAGGGCACCGTTGATGCATGGACGAATAGGTAACGGGTGAAAGCAAACATGACTGAATAGCCTATATTTAAGATTGTAAGAGTATTTAAACGTGTTGTGTATATGCGTTGTAATTCTTGATACACTCGCAGAAGCTTACGTACACGTGTGGAGCTGCTGTGTATTGTATGCCTTTTACCGGTTGTATGCTTAATCTGCAGATAAAAATGGAACGGTTTAAGCAACTCTGCAAGGAGAGTGACTTTGAAAGTCTGTTTTGTGACGTCGAGTCTTGCCCACTGCGACCTATGATTCCAACAGCAGGTAATAGCAGCATACAGTCTAAAATTATTAAAAGACACATAGACGTGCTGAAAGAAATTTAGGAAACACATAGCGAATTTTTCTGGCAAGAAGCGGCGGCGTCAAATCTGCTCGCCTTTCTGTATCTGATCAGCGGCGAACAAGAATCGGCGCTTGAACAACTAGAGCTGACCGTAGAGAAATTCCCAAACAATCTTAATGCTGTGGTGGGGATCATAAAGATTCGCGAAGAAAAACGTTATGGCAGTGAAGTAAAGAAGAAAATGGAATAGTACAGAGAACTGAAGAAAGATGGCAAAGAGATGGAAAAGCAAATCAGAATCTGCCAAGGAGAAATAGCGTACGCATTTTCTTTCATTGGCCCAGATTTCTACATGCAGGCAGTTGACAGATACGAGGCACTTTTAGATCAAATCGGCAAACGCTGCCGTATGAGAGATGAGTTGAATGGTTACGTCATTCGTTGGCAGTATTATCTAGCGTACACTTACAACCGGATGCTAAAAGGCAGCAAGGAAAAGTTGGCGGAAAAGTTGGGCACGAAGGATCCAAATGCAATTTTTGCCAAAATATTCAAACTGTCATCATCATCATCGACAACCGTGGGCTCAATGCCCGTTGGTGTCTGACGCCATTCTTACTATCGCTGCCCACCGCTGCCTATCTAGGGCAGCGTGGCTTAACTGCTGCAGGGTTGTCCCACACCAC